>ERZ1066122.130-NODE-130-length-84950-cov-14.070145_pt1 | contig 84950 bp, 82 predicted proteins | sample MGYA00382769_ERZ1066122 | MGnify/ENA primary metagenome ERZ1066122 (study PRJEB33369, sample SAMEA5778352) | biofilm metagenome | biome: Industrial cooling water; feature: Water cooling tower basin; material: Biofilm | place: United Arab Emirates | collected... | reverse complement strand
AATAGCCGTCACTCCCGCAGGAATTGCCGACGATGTCGTTGTTGAGCACGGCCTTCACGGTGAAGCCCTGCGCCTCGGCCCAGTTGGCAAGGATCTGCCCGCCGTGGAGCCCTTGCTCCTCCCCCGAAAGCAGCGCGTAGATGATGGTCGTGGGGTATTTCGTTCCGCTGAGCACCCGCGCCGCTTCGAGCACCAGCGCGGTGCCCGAACCATCATCATTCGCACCCGGCGCATCCGAGGTGGCATCCATCACATCGGACACGCGGCTGTCGATATGGCCCTGCACGATCACGACTTCGTTCGGGCGCAGGGTTCCCCGCTGGATCGCCACAGCGTTGCGCACGAGCGTGGGGGTCGGAATGCGCGGCCCGGTGACGGTTTCGCCCACAGGCAGCACTTCGAGGCAGTTGCCGCAGTTTGCACCAATGCGGCGGAATTCATCGAGGCCCCAGTTCACCGCCGCGCCGATCCCGCGCTTGGGATCATCCTGCACCGAAAGCGTGTGGCGCGTGCCGAAGCTCACAAGCTTTTCGACATCGCGCTTCAGGCGCTCCTCCGAGACGTTGTCCGCAGGGTGGCTTTGCGCAGCGAGCGGAGCGGCAAGCAGCGCAGCGAGCATCAGGGCATGTTTGATCATGCCCTCTAGTGACGCGCACCGCGCGCCAGATCAATAGGCGCGCGCGATCAGGATGCGTTCGCTGGCCGGTTCGCCGGTGAATATGCAGGTGCCCGTCGCCGGCGCGGCATCAATCGGCACGTTGCGGATGGTGAGCTTGGCCGCCTTGAGCTTCTCGACCACCGCTTCAAGCGCTGCGCCTGTCGGCTTGGCCCATTCGGCCTCGACCCAGCCCGGATACTTGCCGCCGTTCTCGAAGTGATTGACCACCGCCTGCCAGTCGCTCACCCCGCGAGTGATGTTGGCATCGCGCCGCGCACGGGCTTCTTCGAACAGCGCGCGCTGGATGGTTTCTAGCAGGGCGCCAGCTTCAGCGACAAAGGCGCCGTGCGCCGGATAAGTGAAGGCGGGCTTGCCATTGGCGGTGTTCCACAACTGGTCGCGCCGCAGCACGGCAAGCTTGCCTTCGGCCATATCGCGCGGGCCGACTTCGATGATCAGCGGCGCGCCCTTGCGCACCCAGTCCCAGCGCTTGGCCGCGGCCTTGCCCGGCTTGGTGTCGAGCAGCACGCGAACGCGCTCACCCAGCGCCGTTTGCGCCGCGAGCGCGGCGCGGACCTGCTCGCAATAGGCGATCAGCTCCGCGTCTTCCGGCGCTTCGCGCAGCATCGGAATGATCACGATCTGATGCGGCGCAATAGCGGGCGGCACCCGCAGCCCATCATCATCGCCGTGGGTCATGATGACGCCGCCAATCAGCCGGGTCGATGTGCCCCAGCTGGTGGTGTGGCAGTATTGCTGGCAGCCTTCGCGATCCTGATACTGGATCCCCGAAGCATGGGCGAAATTGGTGCCAAGATAATGCGAGGTGCCTGCTTGCAGCGCCTTGCCATCCTGCATCATGGCTTCGATCGACCAGGTCTCGACCGCGCCGGGGAAGCGCTCGTTCTCGGGCTTCTCGCCCGCGATCACCGGCAGTGCGAGGTCATCCTCGGCGCAGGCGCGATACATTTCGAGCGCGCGGTGGGTTTCGGCCAGCGCATCTTCGCGGGTCTCGTGGGCGGTGTGGCCTTCCTGCCAAAGGAATTCGCTGGTGCGCAGGAACATCCGCGTGCGCATTTCCCAGCGCACCACATTGGCCCACTGGTTGGTGAGCAACGGCAGATCACGCCAGCTTTGCACCCAGCGCGCCATCGCATCGCCAATGATCGTTTCCGAGGTCGGGCGCACCACCAGCGGCTCTTCCAGCTTGGCTTCGGGATCGGGGATCAGCCCGCCCTTGCCATCGGCAATCAGCCGGTGATGGGTGACAACCGCCATCTCCTTGGCAAAGCCTTCGACATGCTCGGCCTCGCGGGTGAAATTGGCGAGCGGGATGAACAGCGGGAAATAGCAATTCTGCACGCCCGCAGCCTTGATGCGATCATCCATGAGGCGCTGGATGCGCTCCCAGATGCCGTAGCCCCACGGCTTGATCACCATGCAGCCGCGCACGCCGGATTCCTCGGCGAGATCAGCGGCGGCAATCACCTCTTGATACCATTTGGCAAAGTCGTCTTCGCGCTTGACGGTGAGCGCGTGGCGGATCTGGGACACTGTTGGGCTTTCCTGCTTGGAATTGCGGCAGGGCGCTATGCGCTATTTGCCGAGTTCGTCCAGCTTCTTTTGCATCGCCGCCATCTGCTCGCGCAGCACTGCGATCTCGTCGCGGTTGTCGCCGGCGGGCGGGCGCGGCTTGTCCTTGGGCTTGCCGATCCCCGGCATGAACACATCGGCCGCGGCGCGCATCATCGCCATGTTGGTTTCATGGATCGCGGCGAAGGGCGTGGCGCTGATGCCCTTCTCGAAGGCCTCGCGGATCTTGGACTGGTTCTCGCGGAAATTGGCCATGCTGGCTTCGAGATAGGACGGCATCATCGCCTGCATCGAATTGCCATACATGCCGATGAGCTGGCGCAGGAAGCTGACCGGGAGCATCTGCTGCCCGCCATTGGCTTCTTCGTCCATGATGATCTGGGTCAGGATCGAATGGGTGATGTCATCCCCGGTCTTGGCATCAAGCACCTGGAATTCGACATTCTCGCGCACCATCCCGGCCAAGTCTTCAAGCGTAATGTAGCTCGAAGAAGCGGTGTTATAGAGCCTGCGGTTGGCGTATTTCTTGATGATGACCGAAGCGCCGTCCTGAGCAGCAGCCTCACGTGCTTTGCGTGACATGATGTGTTCCTGATCCCTCGAGCACCAAGGCTTAGCATCTGCAATATGTGCAGCGCAATATCAGCGCGGGAATTGTCAGGATTGGCGCAGGCGGCTCCCGATCGTCGTCAGCAATTCATATTGCGAAAGAACGCTTTGCTGCGCAGCGTCAGGCAAGGCGAAGGGCACGTCGAGCCAGCCGCCCGTCTCCAGATCGGGCGCGGCGGTGCAATCGACCACCACCATATCCATCGAGACCTTGCCGAGGATCGGCAGCCGCGCATCGCCGAACATCAGTGCATTGCCCGGCCCTCGGCAGCGCAGGAAGCCATCGGCATAGCCGAGCGAGACGGCTGCAACCTCCAGCGGTGCGGTGGCGGTGAAGGTGGCGTTGTAGCCGACGCTCTCCCCAGCCGCGAGCCGCCTTCGCTGGATCACGGCAGCCTCGATCCGGGCGACCTGGCGGATCGTGCCTGCAAGCTCTGCGCGTGGCACCCCGCCATAAAGCGCAAGCCCGGGGCGCGTGACATCAAAGGCATAGTCGGCGCCGAGAGCAATCCCCGCGCTATTGGCAAGGCTCTTGCGCTGGTGCGGGATCTGCGCCGCCGCTGCGTGCAGGGCTGCCAGTTGGCGCGCATTCATCACGCTATCTTCATCCGCGCTGGCAAGATGGCTCATCAGCAGATCAATCTGCAACCCGGCAATCGCGGGATCATTGGCCTCGTCGCTGCCGATCCCGATGCGGTTGATCCCGGTATCGACCATCAGGTGGCACAGCCCGCCACCCGCCGCATGCCAGAGCCGCGCCTGATCGAGCGAATTGATCACCGGGATCACGCCGCTGGCTGCGGCATAGGACGCATCGGCCGCGTTCAAAGGCCCATGCAGCACGGCAATCTGCTGCGGCGGGACATGGGCGAGCGCGGCTGCCACCTCGCTCCAATGGGCGACGAAGAATTGCGTGCAACCGGCATCGCGCAGCGCGGGCAGGCAGTTGGCGAGACCAAGGCCATAGCAATCCGCTTTGATTGCCGCGCCAGCCCGGGCATTGCCGGACAGCGCATAAAGCGCTCGCCAGTTGGCAGCCAGTGCGTCCTTGTCCACCACCAGCCTCAGCGAGGGGGGCGGCGGGGCCAGCGCATCAATCATCCGCGAAATCTTTCGGTGGCCCCCACGGAATGCCCCACCAGGCGACCGCAAGGCCGAAGGCCACCACCGCCCACGTATACCACAGGCCCGCGTAGATATTCCCGGTGCTCGCCACGATCACGCCTGCGATCAGCGGCAGGAAGCCGCCGAGATAACCCGCCCCGATATGATAGGGGATCGACATCGAGGAATAGCGGATCTTGGGCGGGAACATCTCCGACAGCAGCGCGGCCACCGAACCATAGGTCAATGCCGAGAGCATCCCGAGCAAGAGCAGGATCGCCACGATCCCGACCAGATTGGCGAGGCCGGGCTTCTGCTTGCTGAAATCAAACCCGAATTGCCCCAGCGCAGCATGGATGCCTTCGCGCCGCGCGGCGCCGCTTTCGAGCCAAGCCGGAGCAATCGCAATCGGCGTGCCACCGGCGGAAAGTGTCAGGGCGTCACCCGGCGTCAAAGTGTAGGGCACGCCCGAGGCCGTCAGCGTTTCAAGGATCTTGCCGCAATCCGATTGTTCACGCTTGAACAGCTCGGCGAAAGGATCGGTCACGCATTGCGGTCCGCTGACCGTGATCGGCGTGGCCTGCGCGGCGCGCTCTAGCGCGGGATTGGCGAGCGCGCCCAGCCCCCAGAACGCCGGGAACAGCAACACCAGCGTGGCAAGCGCGCCAATGATGATAGGCAGCTTGCGCCCGACCCGGTCCGACCATTTGCCGATGATCAGATAGAAACTCATCGCGATCAGGCCGGACACCAACAGGATCAATTCCACCACCTGATCATCGAGATGCATCGGTCCGCGCAGGAAGCTCATCCCCGAAAAGAAGGCGGTGTACCAGATCGTCGTCAGGATGCCGGTGATGCCAAACAGCGCGACAAAGATGCGCTTGGGATTGCCGGGATAGGTGAAGCTTTCGACAAAGGGGTTGCCCGCCGTCTCGCCCGCTTCCTTCATCGCGCGGAACACCGGGCTTTCCGACAGCTTGAGCCGCATCCACAGCGAGATCGCGAGCAGGATCAGCGACAGCAGGAACGGCACGCGCCAGCCCCAGGCGGCAAATTCATCCGCCGGGATCAGGAAGCGGCAGGCCAGCACCACGATGATCGAGAGCACGAACCCGCCTGCTACGCTCGCCTGGATGAAGCTGGTGTAAAAACCGCGCTTTTCCGGCGGCGCGTGTTCGGCGACATAGATCGCCGCGCCGCCATATTCGCCGCCGAGCGCGAGCCCTTGCAGCACCCGCAAGATGATCACGATGATCGGGGCGGCAATCCCGATGCTGTCGACCGTCGGGATAAAGCCGACCCCGGCCGTCGCGATCCCCATCAGGGTTACAGTGACGAGGAAGGTGTATTTGCGGCCCAGCTTGTCGCCAAGAAACCCGAACAGAATGGCGCCGATCGGGCGGAAGGCAAAGCCCACGGCAAAGGTCGACCAGACCAGCAGCAGCCCCAGCGTATCATTATCAACGTCGTAGAACGCATCCTTGAGGATGTAGGCCAGCGTGCCGTAGATGAAGAAATCATACCATTCGAAGATGGTGCCCGCGCTTGATGCGCCGATCACCAACCGGATTTCCTGCTCGCTCGGCTGTCGCGCGGCGAGCGCTTCGGCTTCTGCCATATCCCTCAAACCCCTTGACCCGCACTGCGAACGGGCATCTCTTGTGCCAAAGCCCCTAGCGCCTTGCTTCGGCTCTGCAAAGCGCCTCAACCGCCGCCGTCCACGGCAAGAGCAGCGCGCCGTGTCGCCCCTTGTGCGGCAAGGCGGGCGCGAGCAGACTGATCTGCGGCCATTCCGGCATGTCCCCCTCGCCCGCCAGCCAATCCTTCAAGCCTTGATGAAACGCCCGAACATCATCATCGCTGCGCCCGATCAGGCCTTGCGCCATGATCGCCGCCGAGGCCTGCCCGATGGCGCAGGCCGAAACCTGCATCCCCACCGCCTCAATCAGCCCTGCCGCGTCCTGCGTCAGCCCCAGCGTGATGACACTGCCGCAGGTGCGTGAACGGGTCGTGGTGCGGTGGTCCAGCCTGTCGGTCAGCGGGAAATCGGCCAGCGCAGTCGCCAGGGCGAGGATCGGCGGCGTATAAAGCGTCACATGATGTCTCGGGTCATCGACCTTTGGCCGCCTTGCCAGCGGCAGCATCGCGGGCCTCTTCGGCCGAGCGCAATTCTTCGCGCTTGGCGGCAATCAGCGGCACCAGCTCACGCGAGAAGGTATCAACCGCCGGATAGCTGCGCGCCGTGACAATCCATACCGGGCGACCGCGATAGCCCCATGTGTCGTCATAGCCGATCATCAGCATCGCAAAGGCGAAGACCCCGATCAGCACGCCTTTGACCGTGCCAAAGCCGAACCCCAACACGCGGTCCACCGGCCCGATGACGCCGCCTTCAGGCGCTTCGCTGACATTGGTCACGATCACTTTCATCGCGGCATAGGGAACTAGCAGCAGCAAGGAAAAGCCGAGCAACGCGCTCGTCGTCTCAGCCTTGAGGTAGCTCTGCAACATGCTCGTCAGCGGGGTATGGAGATAGTGGATCGCAAAGGCCGCGAGGAACCACGCGGCAAGCGAGAACACCTCCTGAGCCAAGCCACGCATGAAGCCGCCGATCCCGGCAACCGCGATCACGAACAGCAGAATGAGATCCAGACCGGCCATAGCGCCTTGGATTATGCGCTGGCCATCACCTGGTCAACGAGGTTCGCAAGCGCTGGCAGGGCACGATAGGAAATCTCGCCCGTCCCTTGCTGGGTGCCGGCAGGGCCATAGCCGCGCGCAAACCCCAGCTTGCCCGCTTCGCGCAGGCGCAGCCCGGCATGGGCAACCGGGCGGATTTCCCCGGCGAGGCTGATCTCGCCAAACCATGCCGATTTGTCAGGCAAGGGCCTGTCCGCCAAGGCCGAAACCAGCGCGGCTGCCACGGCGAGATCGGCCGCAGGATCGGTCAGACGGTAGCCACCGGCAATATTGAGATAGACTTCGGCCGAAGAGAAATTGAGCCCGCAGCGCGATTCCAGCACCGCGAGCAGCATGGCCAGTCGTCCGCTATCCCATCCCACCACTGCGCGGCGCGGGGTCGCGCCCGATTGCAGCCGCACGATCAGCGCCTGAATTTCGACCAGCACCGGTCTTGTGCCTTCAAGCGCCGGGAACACCGCGCTGCCCGCAAGCGGCGCTTCGCGACCCGAGAGGAACAGCAGCGAGGGATTGGCGACTTCCTCCAGCCCTTCGGCGGCCATCGCAAACACCCCGATTTCGTCGACTGCGCCAAAACGGTTCTTGAGCGCGCGCAGGATACGATACTGGTGGCTTCGCTCGCCTTCGAAGCTCATAACCACATCGACCATGTGTTCAAGCACGCGCGGGCCCGCGATCGTGCCATCCTTAGTCACATGGCCGACCAGCACCAGCGCGCAGCCGCTTTCCTTGGCATAGCGGATCAGTTCGAGCGCACAGCCCCGCACCTGGCTGACCGTGCCCGGCGCGCCTTCGATGGTGTCGGAATGCATCGTCTGGATCGAATCGATCACCAGCAAGGCCGGTGCAGGCCCCTGCCCCAGCGTGGTCAGAATATCGCGCACCGAGGTTTCCGAAGCGAGCCGGATCGGCGCATCGGCCACGCCCATGCGTGCAGCGCGCAGCCGCACCTGCCCGGCCGCTTCCTCGCCGCTGACATAGACAACATCATTGCCGCCGCGCGCAATCGTTGCCGCGGTCTGGAGCAGCAAGGTGGATTTGCCGATCCCCGGATCACCACCCATCAGCACGGCAGAACCCGGCACCAGCCCGCCGCCCAGCGCGCGATCAAATTCGGCCAACCCCGTCGACTTGCGCACCGGCAGGGCAACCGGCTGATTGAGCGGTTCGAACGCCACCGCCCGCCCCCCGCGCGAGAGATCATGCTTCTGCGAGAACACCGTCGCCGGGACATCTTCGACGAGCGTATTCCATTCGCCGCAATCGGCACATTGCCCCTGCCAGCGCGGCGAAACCGAACCGCATGATGCGCATACAAAGCGTTTTTTCGTCTTCGCCATGGCGGGTGTTTATCAGAACAGAGTAAGAACGCAATTGCGCTTTGCCCGCTTTGTCGTCAAGCTTGCGCGATGCGGCAGAAAGAACTGCGTCTTGCTCTGGTATGCTATGGCGGGGTGAGCCTTGCGGTCTACATGCACGGCATCACCAAGGAGATCTGGCACCTGGCCCGTGCCAGCCGCGTGTTCCACACGCCCGGTGCTGCGCCGCCTTCGGGTGTGGCGGGCGCCTATCATGCCCTGCTCGTGGATATCGAACAGAGCCATGATCTGCGCATGCGGGTGCTTCCCGATATCCTGACCGGGGCAAGCGCGGGCGGGATCAACGCGGTGTTCCTTGCCCAGGCGCTGCATGCGGGGGACAGTCTCGAACCGCTCACCGACCTGTGGCTCACCAATGCCGATGTCAGCGAGCTGACCGATCCTGAAGCTGAGCCTTATTGGCGCCATGCCAAGTTCTGGGCGCAGCCGATCGCCGAGTGGTTCCTGAAGCGCCCTGGCAACACGGTGAGCGCGACGGTGGCCCCCGAAACCCGCCGCGAAGTGCGCGAGAAAGTCTCCCATTTCGTGCGGCTACGCTGGTTTGCCCCGCCCTTTTCCGGCGCGCGCTTTTCCGCGATGCTGTACGAGGCGCTGACTCATATGGCGCAGCAGGGCGATGGGGTGCCGCTGCTCCCGCCCGGCCATGCGGTAGATCTGGCGGTGACCGCGACGGATTTTCGCGGCCATGCCGAAATGCTGCGGCTTCATTCGCCGGCCATCGTGGCCGAGACCGAACATCGCCTGCCGATCCGCTTTCGCGCCACGGTGGCCGATACCGCGCAGCCGCACTTGGCGGACAGGCTTGAACTGGTGCTCGCCGCACGCGCCACGGCAAGTTTTCCGGGTGCGTTCCCGCCGCTGATGATCGAGGAGATCGATCAGCTTGCCCTTGCCCAAGGGCAAGAATGGGGATCGCGCATGGCATTCCTCCGCCGCATCATGCCCGAGCATGTCCGTGATGGCACGATTGACAGCGCAGCGCTGATCGATGGGGCGGTGCTCGTCAACGCGCCGTTCGGCGCCGCGCTTGATGCGCTCCACGGAAGATCTGCCAACCGCGAGGTTGACCGGCGCTTTGTCTATATCGACCCGCGCCCCGATCGCAGCCGCGCACCGGCCTTGGACGAAAGTGCGAGGATCGGCTTCTTCGGCGCGATTTTCGGCGCGCTCTCCACCATCCCGCGCGAACAGCCGATCCGCGATGATCTGGAACGGATCGAACAGCAATCGCGCGATGCGCGGCGCTTGCGCGCCATCGTGCAGGGCATGGAAAGCGAAATCGACGCGGCGGTGGAACGCCTGTTCGGCTACACCTTCTTCCTCAACCGGCCCACGCCCAAGCGGCTCGCCGGATGGCGCACCAAAGCACAGACTGCGGCGGCGGCGCAATCGGGCTTTGCCTTCGCCGCTTACACTGCAACCAAGTTCAGCGGGATCATCACCAGGCTTGCCCGGCTGACCCATGCCGCAGCGCCCGAGCTTGGGCTGGGCGATGCCTCGCTGATTGCCGATGTGCTGCGCGATGAGCTGGCGTCGCGCGGGCTCGAAGGGTTGACGCAGAGCGGCGGCGCGGCGAGCGCAGAGGCAATTGCCTTCTTCCGCGCGCATGATATCGGCTTCCGTGTCCGGCGGTTGCAATTGCTGACCCAGAAATTGTCACGCGAATGGCAGACCGATCCGGCGATCCCCGATGAGGCGCGCGATGCCGCCCGCGAGGCGATCTATGCGATCCTTGCACTTTATTACCGCGCGGATGACAGCGCGATGCTGCGCGATGATTTCCGCGATTTGGCGCGCGGCGTGCTGGAACGGCCCGGTGCGGTGCTCGACTTTCTGGCGCAGGAACGTCTCTTGCCCGAAACCGATCTCCATGCCGAGGCATTGCTCGTCACCGCGTTGGAGGCCATGCCCAAGGAATTGAAGCGGCGGATGCTGCTCACCTATTTCGGTTTTCCTTTTTATGATGTCGGCACCCTGCCGCTGCTGCAGCGCGAAGGGCTCGACGAATTCAACCCGGTGAAGGTTGATCGCATCTCGCCGGAAGATGCGCGCTCGATCCGCGAAGGCGGCACCACGGCCACTTTGCGGGGGATCGAGTTCTACAATTTCGGGGCCTTTTTCAGCCGCGCCTATCGTGAGAATGATTACCTGTGGGGCCGTTTGCACGGCGCGGAACGCATGATCGATCTGATCGCCTCCAGCGTACCCGGCGGACTGCCCCACGCTGCCACAGCGCGGCACAAGCGCGCAGCCTTCCTCGCCATTCTGGAAGAAGAAGATCAGGCCGGGCGGCTTGATGCCGGGTTGATCGCAGGATTGCGCGCCGAAGTCCGCGAACGGATGGGCGCAGACTGATTACCCGCCGAAGACATCCTTGAGCTTGTCAAAGAAGCTGCGGCTTTCCGGGCATTCCTCACCCGTTTCGGTGGCCGCGAATTCCTCAAGCAATTCGCGCTGGCGGCGGCTGAGCTTGGTCGGGGTTTCGACGACGATCTCCACCACCAGATCGCCGCGCCCGCGCCCTTGCAGCACCGGCATCCCGGCCCCGCGCTTGCGCAGTTGCTTGCCCGACTGGATCCCGGCGGGAATTTCGATGGTGTTGGTGCCGCCCGCAAGATCGGGAATGTCCACACTGCCGCCAAGTGCGGCGGTGGTGAAGCTGACCGGAACCCGCGTCGCCAATGTGGTGCCTTCGCGCTCGAAGACAGGGTGCGGTTTCACATGCATGAAAATATAGAGATCGCCCGCCGGCGCGCCGCGCTGCCCCGCCTCGCCTTTCCCGGCCAGGCGGATGCGGGTGCCGGTATCGACCCCGGCGGGGATATCGACCTTTAGCTTTTGCAGGCGATCCACCCGCCCCTCGCCGCGGCAATCGCGACAGGGATCCTCGATCACCACGCCGCGCCCGCCGCATGCCGGGCATGGCCGCTCGATCACGAACAGGCCTTGCTTCGCGCGCACCGAACCCATGCCGTTGCACAGGTTGCAGGTGCGCTCGCTCGTACCGGGTGTGGCGCCGCTGCCATCGCAGGTTTCGCAAGCCTGGGAGACTTCGATCTCGATCTCGGTAGTTTTGCCATCGAAGGCTTCTTCGAGTGTGATCTGCATATCATAGCGCAGATCTGCGCCGCGCCGGTTCTGCGCGCGCTGCGCGCCCCCACCCCCGCCAAAGGCGCTGCCGAAGATTGTCTCGAAGATATCGCCGATATCGGCAAAGTCGCCGCGCCCGCCTCCGAACCCGCCGCCAAACGGTCCGCCGCCGCCGCCACCATTCATGCCCTGGGTAAAGGCGGCATGGCCAAAGCGATCATAGGCCGCGCGCTTCTGCGGGTCCTTGAGGCAATCATAGGCCTCGTTAATCGCCTTGAACTTGGCCTCGCATTCGGCATCGCCCGGATTGCGATCCGGGTGATATTTCATGGCGAGCTTGCGGTAAGCGCTCTTCAGCGCGTTCCCATCGGCATCGCGGGAGACTTCAAGCGTGGCGTAGTAATCGAGTTGGGCGCTGGACATGGTCTGGGCTGTCTTCCGAACCCTGCCCGTCACCCCCGCTGCGGCCGGGACCCGGACATGCAAGGCGCCGCCTCACACGCTGGGCCCCGGCCTATGCCGGAATGACTGGGCAGGTCATCACGAGGGTGGGCCTCAGCCCTTCTTGTCTTCGTCGACTTCGGAGAATTCGGCGTCGACCACGTCTTCTTGCGGCGCGGCGTCTTCGCCCGCACCCGCAGCCGCCGCATCAGCGCCCTGCGCCTGTTCGCGTTCGTAGATCTGCTGGCCCATCTTCATCGCGGCCTGCGTCAGCTCTTGCGCCTTGGCATTGATCGCGTCGGCATCATCACCTTCAAGCGCGGTCTTGGCGGCGGCAATCGCAGCTTCGACTTCGGACTTGGTGGCCGCATCAATCTTGTCGCCATGTTCGGCAAGCTGCTTCTCGGTCGAATGCACGAGGCTATCGGCCTGGTTGCGCGCTTCGGCCATGGCGCGGCGCTTCTTGTCTTCCTCGGCGAACTTTTCCGCGTCCTTGACCATCTGATCAATGTCAGCATCGCTGAGGCCGCCCGAAGCCTGGATCTTGATCGTCTGCTCCTTGCCGGTGCCCTTGTCCTTGGCGCTGACCGAGACGATCCCGTTGGCGTCGATATCGAAGGTCACTTCGATCTGCGGCACGCCGCGCGGAGCGGGCGGAATGCCGATCAGGTCGAAATTGCCAAGCAGCTTGTTATCCGCCGCCATCTCGCGCTCGCCCTGAAAGACCTTGATCGTCACCGCGTTCTGGTTGTCTTCGGCGGTCGAATAGGTCTGGGTCTTGCGGGTCGGGATGGTGGTGTTGCGATCGATCATGCGGGTGAACACGCCGCCGAGCGTTTCGATACCGAGGCTGAGCGGGGTCACGTCGAGCAGGAGCACGTCCTTGACATCGCCCTGCAGCACGCCGGCCTGAATGGCCGCGCCCATGGCGACGACTTCATCGGGGTTCACACCGGTGTGCGGCTTGGCACCGAAGAACTGTTCGACGACTTCACGCACTTTGGGCATGCGGGTCATCCCGCCGACGAGGATCACCTCATCAACCTGATCCTTGGAAATCCCGGCATCAGCCAGCGCCTTCTTGCAGGGCTCGAGCGTGCGCTGGATCAGATCGCCGACCATCTTTTCGAGATCAGCGCGGGTGATCGTTTCCACGAGGTGGAGCGGGGTGGTGGCGCCGCCTTCCATGCGGGCGGTGATGAACGGCAGGTTGATTTCGGTGGTCGCCGACGACGAGAGCTCGATCTTGGCCTTTTCCGCTGCTTCCTTGAGCCGCTGGAGCGCGAGCTTGTCGGTCTTGAGATCCATGCCTTCCTTCTTCTTGAAGGTGGCGGCCAGATGCTCGACAATCGCGTTGTCGAAATCTTCCCCGCCAAGGAAGGTGTCGCCGTTGGTCGACTTCACTTCGAACACACCGTCCCCGATTTCGAGGATCGAGATATCGAAGGTGCCGCCGCCAAGGTCGTAGACGGCGATGGTCTTGCCATCATCCTTGTCCATCCCATAGGCGAGCGCAGCCGCGGTCGGCTCGTTGATGATGCGCAGCACTTCAAGGCCGGCAATTTGCCCTGCATCCTTGGTCGCCTGACGCTGGGCGTCGTTGAAATAGGCAGGCACGGTGATCACGGCCTGCGTGACGGTTTCGCCGAGATAGCTCTCGGCGGTTTCCTTCATCTTTTGCAGGATGAAGGCGGAAATCTGCGACGGGCTGTAATCTTCGCCGCCCGCATTCACCCAGGCATCGCCATTTTTGCCCTTGGTGATGGTGTAGGGGACGAGTTCCATGTCCTTCTTGGTCAGCGGATCGTCGAAGCGGCGACCGATCAGACGCTTGATCGCAAAGAGGGTGTTGTCGGGGTTGGTGACGGCCTGACGCTTGGCCGGTTGCCCGATCAACCGTTCCCCATCCTTGGTGAAAGCGACGATCGAGGGCGTGGTGCGCGCGCCTTCGGAATTTTCGATAACCTTGGGTTTGCCCCCGTCCATCACCGCGACGCAGGAATTGGTGGTGCCGAGGTCGATACCGATAACTTTGCCCATAATATCCCATCCATTCATTGGTTTGACACCGCCCCGCGACGCTTCCCGATGATCCGGCAAAGCGCCTCGGCGGCTCGTTTGTGACGCGGATATAGGAGCGGTTTTGCTTGGCACAAGAGATTGCCGCGCCTAGTTGTTGCACCATGCGCTGCGGCGCTTTGAAGGAGAAAGATCGCAATGGTGGAGAGAGTGGGACGCGGCCTTGCTGCGCGCATAGGCGGCTTGGGTGCAGCAGGCCTTGCCGCAGCGCTGATGGTCGTGAGCGGCTGTTCGGGCGCGCCGGAACAAGGTGCCGGCACCGAGGCGGCTACGCCAGGGACAGTTGCCGGGCTGACTGTCACCAATGCGCGGCTCGTGCTCAATGCCGTCAAGACCAATCCGGCCGTCGTCTATTTCGACATTGCCTATGAAGGCGACAAGGGCCTCACCATTCGCAAGGCCGATGTCGAAGGTGCGGGCATGACGATGATGCACGACTATGGCGAATATGATTACAAAGTGCAGATGATGGAAGCGCTGCCTGTCGCGCTGAAAAAGGGCACGCAAGTGTCATTCAAGCCGGGCAGCCTGCACCTGATGGCGATGGAGCCGCCCGCGGACTGGGCGCCGGGTGGCAAGGTGAAAGTTACGCTCACCATGTCGGGCGGCACCACCCACAGCTTTGAGGCCGACATCATGGCGCCGGGGGCTGAACGCTGAGTTCGCCCCATTCAACTGGTCAGGCTGCGGGCGTTGCCCCGGCCTGTCCGGTGGGTGGCAGCCGCGCCTTGACCCATGGTGAGGTGGCGCTGGCACGCGGCATGTTCGGCGATGCGATTGCCTATGCGCAGGTCACGATCCGGCGCCGCACATTCCTGCCGTTTCAGCCGCGCTGGATTACCATGGCACCAATGGGACACCTGCATTTTCACCCGCAAGCTGAAGCCTATTGCGATGATTTCGCGGCCGCACCGCTCCATCTGCAAGGCCATTTCATTCACGAGATGGTGCATGTCTGGCAGGCCCAGACGCGCGGGCGCTGGTATCTGCCCCTCGCCCGCCACCCGTTCTGCCGCTATCGCTACACCTTGGTGCCGGGCAAACCGCTTACGGCCTACGGGATCGAACAGCAGGCGATGATCGTGCAGCACGCCTTCATGCTGAGGTCGGGCGTCGCGGTTGAAGGCGCGGCAGACAGGGCCGCCTATGAAACGCTGGTGCGCTTTCCGGGGGCGACCCTGTCCGCCTGATTGTCTTTAACAACGCACACGGCGTTCGCGCCCACGCCGATCAACGCGGTAGCACTGGCCGTTCTTGCGGATCAAAGCGCCGCCGACCCCGCCAACAGCAGCCCCGACCGCCGCGCCGCGCGCGACATTGCCGCCGGTTGCAGCCGTCGCGGCCGCACCCACGGCGGCGCCGCCCAGCGCGCCCTCGCCCGCATAATTGCCTGCACATGCGCCAAGCATCACGGTCAATGCGGCACCGATCACGGCGATTTTCAGACGGTTGGTCATAAGGTCCTCCTTGTTGAAACCATAAAGATTCAACAGGAAAGACCCTCAGTCCGTTCCACCGTCCATCGTGGGTGAGACAGCTTTCACCGCTTCAAAATGAACAAATGTTCAAATTGAGACCGCGTGCGCCTTTTGCCTTGATCAGTCCGGCTTCTTCGCCACCGCCACCATCGCCGCGCGCAGCAAGCGATCCTTGATCATCCAGCCCGCCTGCAATTCCTGCACGATGGTGCCGGGCTCGGCATCATCCGAGGGGACTTCGATCATCGCCTGATGTTGGTTGGGATCAAGCGGCAGGCCGGTCGCGGCAATGCGCGTGATCCCGTGGCTGGCGAAAACCTTTTCGAGTTCGCGCTGAGTCGCCTCAATGCCGAACACCAGCCCTTTCATCGCCTCGTCTTCGCGCAGGGAATCGGGAATTGCGGCAATCGCGCGCTGGAGATTGTCGGCCACGCTCAGGATATCGCGGGCAAAGCCGGTTGCGGCATAGGCCCGCGCTTCGTCCTTCTCGCGCTCCAGACGGCGGCGCACGTTCTGGGTTTCGGCCTGCGCATAAAGCACATCCTGCTTGGCGGCCTCGAGATCGCGGCGCAGCGCATCCAACGCCTCTTCGACGCTGTCCTCTGCGCCTTCTTCGGTGGTGTTCACATCTTCCTGCGCCGCTTCATCCAGCGGCTTGTCATTATCGATCATGGTGTCTGGTTTCCGACCTGAAATTACGGTTTCATGCAATCAGCTTGCCCAGCGAACGGGCTGTCAGATCCACCATGGGGACGACGCGCGCGTAATTCAACCGCGTTGGCCCGATAACACCCAGCACACCGACCACGCGCCCCTCGCGATCGCGATAGGGCGAGGCAATCACCGACGAACCTGACAGCGCGAACAGGCGGTTTTCCGAACCGATGAAAATCCGGGTGGCCTCGGCCTCGCGCGCCGAATCAAGCAGCTCGGCCACTGATTGCTTGTTCTCGAGATCCTCAAGCAGCATTCGCACGCGTTCAATATCGCCGAGCGCGGCTTCGTCGAGCAGATTGGCCGCGCCGCGCACGATCAGCACCGGCCGCGCGGCGGCATCGGCACTCCACACCGCCAGCCCCCGTTCCACCAGATCGCGGCTTGCATCATCCAGCTGCGAACGGCCTGCTGCGATTTCGGTGCGCATCATCTGTGCGGCCTCGGCCAGGGTTCGCCCCGCGAGCCGCGCCGTGATGTAATTCGAGGCCCGATCAAGCGCGCCGGGGCTCAACGCGCCGCCAATCGTGACGATGCGATTTTCAACCCCGCCATCCTCGCCGACGAGCACCGCGAGCGCCCTGCCCTGCCCGAGATCGACCAGGCTGAACTGCGCCAGACGCTGTTCGCGCGGGGCAATCATCACCATTCCCGCCGCGCCTGAAAGATCGGACAGGATCGCACTCGCCTGCGCCAGTGCCGCTTCGACCGGGCCGGCTTCGGCAAGCCGCGCTTCGATCGCGGCGCGTTCCTGCACGGTCGGTTCGGCGACGCGCATCATGCCATCGACAAAGATCCGCAGGCCCGCATCGGTCGGCAAACGCCCGGCGCTGGTGTGCGGCGCCGCCAGCAGGCCGAGCGATTCGAGATCGGCCAGCACCGAACGGATCGAGGCGGGCGAGAGATTGAGCGTGCCATCCGCCGCCAGCGTTTTCGATCCGACCGGCTGTCCGCTGTCGATGTAACCTTCCACAACGCGGCGGAAGATTTCACGCGCGCGATCGGTCAATTCGGTGATGGGGACAGAGGCCATGGCGCTATTCTTAGTGTTTGCGCTTGCCGCGGCAAGTGGCCCGCGCCTATTGGCCGCGACACATTAACGGAGACCCCCATGCGCCCTTCAGGACGCGCGCCCGATGAAATGCGCGCCATCGCTATCGAGACCGGCTTTACCAAGCATGCCGAAGGCTCGTGCCTCATCAGCTTTGGCGATACCCGGGTGCTGTGCACCGCCAGCGTTGAACGCAACGTGCCGCCGTGGCTGCGTGGCAAGGGCGAAGGCTGGGTGACGGGGGAATATTCGATGCTCCCGCGCGCCACCCACACCCGCGGCAGCCGTGAGGCCGCCAAGGGCAAGCAATCGGGCCGCACGCAGGAAATCCAGCGGCTGATCGGGCGCAGCTTGCGCGCGGTTGTCGATCTGCAAAAGCTGGGTGAGCGGCAGATCACGCTCGATTGTGATGTGCTGCAAGCCGATGGCGGCACCCGCACCGCGGCGATTTCGGGCGCGTGGATTGCGCTGCGTCTGGCTGTAAACGGCCTGATCGCGGCGGGCGATATCAAGCATGATCCGATCACCGCGCAGGTCGCGGGCATTTCCTGCGGCATCTACAAGGGCACACCGGTGCTTGATCTCGATTACGACGAGGATTCGAACGCCGAAGCGGATGGCAATTTCGTGCTGCTTTCAGGCGGGCAGATCGCCGAAGTGCAGGCGACCGCCGAAGGCGCAACCTATGACGAGGAAGGCCTGCTGCGCCTCCTGCGCCTCGCCCGGATTGGCTGTGACCGGATCTTTGCTGCGCAGTTGGATGCGGTGAAATGACACGCCGTCTCGGCTCCGGCTCGCTGGTGATTGCCACGCATAATGCGGGCAAGCTCAGGGAAATCGGCGCGCTGCTTGAGCCTTATGGCATGACCTGCATTTCGGCAGGCTCGCTCGGCCTGCCGGAGCCGGCCGAGACGGGCACGACCTTTGCGCAGAATGCCTTGCTGAAAGCACGTGCGGCGGCGGAGGCTTCGGGGCTGGCGGCACTGGCCGATGATAGCGGCCTCAGCGTGGCGGCGCTTGATGGCCGCCCCGGCGTCTACACCGCCGACTGGGCCGAACGGCAATGGTTCGAAGGCGCGCCGGGCCGCGATTGGTACATGGCGATGGGCAAGGTTGAAGGCATGCTCGCCGAGCGTGGGCCGGATGTTGATCGTGCGGCGGCCTTTCACTGTGTGCTGGCGATTGCCTGGCCCGATGGCGAATACGCCATCTACGAAGGCCGCTGCGATGGCGCGCTTGTCTGGCCGCCGCGCGGCGCGATGGGCTTTGGCTATGATCCGGTGTTCGTGCCTGCGGGCGGCAGCAAGACCTTTGCCGAGATCGCGCCGGAAGAAAAGCACGCCATCAGCCACCGCGCCGATGCCTTTGCCAAGCTGGTCGCGGAGCAGTTTGGCCGCTAAGGTGCCGTCATGGCCCGCGCGCTCTATATCCACTGGCCGTTCTGCGCCAAGAAATGCCCCTATTGCGATTTCAACTCGCATGTCCGCGCCGGTGTTGATGTCGCCGCGTGGCAGGGCGCCTTGCTTGCCGATATGCAGCATGAGGCGGCGCTGGCAGGCGGCGAGGCGCTTACCTCGATCTTTTTTGGCGGCGGCACTCCTTCGCTGATGCCGCCTGCGCTGGTTGCCGCCTTGCTGGCTGAGGCCGAGCGGCTGTGGGGCTTTGCCGATGGTATCGAGATCACCCTCGAAGCCAATCCATCCTCGGTCGAGGCGGAGAATTTTGCGGCCTTGGCGGATGCCGGGATCAACCGCGTGTCATTGGGTGTCCAATCCTTCGACGATGCCACCTTGCGCTGGCTTGGCCGGTTGCATGACGGCGAAAGCGCGCGAAAAGCGCTCGAAACGGCGCAAAAGTGCTTCAAACGCGTCAATTTCGACATGATTTATGCGCTGCCCGATCACACGCCCGCGCTCTGGCAGGCGCAACTGGGCGCGGCGCTCGCCTACGGCACCGGGCACCTCTCGCTCTACCAGCTCACGATCGAGCCGGGCACACGCTTTGCCAGCGATGTGCGGCGCGGGGTATTTACCCCGCTCGATGATGATGCAGCGGCTGACCTTTTTGCGATCACGCAAGACATGACAGCGGCGGCAGGCCTGCCCGCTTACGAGACGAGCAATCATGCCCGCCCCGGCGAGGCAAGCCGCCATAACCTCACCTATTGGCGCTATCAGGATTATGCCGGGATCGGCCCCGGCGCGCATGGGCGGCGCGGCGGAGTGGCGACAGTGCGGCACAAGAAGCCGGAGAATTTCCTGCGCGCGGTTGCTGAACACGGCCATGGCATCGCCGAGCAGCGCGCCCTGCCCTTGCCCGAACAGGCGGCCGAAGCGCTGTTGATGGGCCTGCGCCTTGCCGAAGGGGTCGATCTCGCCACACTTGGCGCGCGCTTTGGCCTTGCCGATCTGGTGGACGAGAGCGCCGTGGCGCGGCTCAGCACCCTCGGCCTGGTCTGGCGCAAAGAGGCGACGCTTGGCGTGACGGCGGCCGGACGCCCGCTGCTTGATGCGCTGTTGGCCGAGATTGTTGCTGATACGCTGGTTGCCGCATGAGCGGGGCGGAGCTTGTCACCGCATGGCGCGATCACCTGGCCGATGCGCGGCGGCGCTCTCCCCACACCGTGCGGGCCTATGTCGATGCGGCGCAGCGGTTGATCGCCGCCCAGGGCCTTGCCGATTGGGCAGGCGCGGCACGGGTCGAAGCCCATGCGCTGCGCGCGCATCTTGCCCAGCGCCGCGCCGAAGGCCTCGGCAATGCCAGTGCCGCGCGCGAGCTTTCCGCGCTCAAGGCGTTCATTACCTTTGCAAGAGCGCAGGCCGGCGATCCCGAGCCTGCCGCGCCGCGCCTGCGTGGCCCACGGCTCAAGAAAGGCCTGCCCCGCCCGCTCACGCCGGATGAGGCGAGCAATCTGGCTGATCTTGTCGATGGCCTCGCGGGTGAGGACTGGGTCGGTGCGCGCGATCGCGCCGTGCTGCTGCTGATGTATGGCTCGGGCTTGCGCATTGCCGAGGCGCTTTCGCTCACCGGGCGCGATGCGATGCTCGGCGAGTTGCTGCAAGTGACCGGCAAGGGCGGCAAGCAAAGGGTGGTGCCGGTGCTGCCGATCGTGCGCGCGGCGGTGGCCGAATATGTCGCCGCTTGCCCGTGGCCGCTGGTGCCCGAAGCCCCGCTGTTTCGCGGCGCCAAGGGCGGGCCGCTCTCCCCCGGCATGGTGCAACGCGCGATGGCGCAGGCGCGGCGCGCGCTCGGCCTGCCCGATACGGCCACACCCCATGCGCTGCGCCACTCCTTTGCAACACACCTGTTAAGCGCGGGCGCCGACCTTCGCAGTCTCCAGGAATTGCTGGGCCATGCCTCACTTGGTTCGACCCAGATCTACACCAAGGTCGATGCCGCCAGCCTGCTGGCAAATTATCGCGCCGCCCACCCGCGCGCGGCCAAGCGTTAGGCCTGTCCCTAAGCCCGCATTGCCGCGACGCGGGCCTCGATCGCGTCCCAGATCATTCCCGGCGTGTCGGTGCCGTTGAAGCGATCAATCGCGACAATCCCCGTGGGCGAGGTGACGTTGATTTCGGTCAGCCATTGGCCGCCGATGACGTCGATCCCCACGAAGGTAAGGCCGAGCCGCTTCAGATCGGGCCCAAGCGCATCGCAGATTTCCTGTTCGCGCGCTGTGAGCTGCGTCGCCCGTGCGCTGCCGCCCATCGCAAGATTGGAACGGAATTCGCCTTCGCCCGGGATCCGGTTGATCGCGCCTGCCACCACGCCATCAACCAGCACGATCCGCTTGTCGCCCGTCGCCACTTCGGGAAGGAAGGGCTGCACCATATGCGGCTCCGGCCAGGTCTGGTTGAACACCTCGAACAGCGCGGTAAGGTTCTCGCCATTTTCGGGCACGCGGAAGATCGCCTTGCCGCCATTGCCGTGGATCGGCTTCACCACAATCGCGCCATGTTCCGCCATGAAGCGGCGCACCTCGTCGACGCTGCGCGTCACCAGCGTCGGCGGCATGAAGCGGCGGTAATTGAGCACCATCACCTTTTCCGGCGCATTGCGGACATGGGCGGGATCATTCACCACCAAGGTCCGGTGCTGGATGCGTTCGAGCATATGCGTGGCGGTGATGTAGCCCATGTGGAACGGCGGGTCCTGCCGCATCAGCACGACATCGACATCCGCCCCGAGATCGAGCCGCACTTGTTCGCCCCGGGTGAAATGCGCGCCTTCGACCCGCTGGACAGTTACCGGATAGGCATGGGCAAACAGGCGATCATCGGCATCAAGCGTCAGGCTTTCGACGTGGTATTCATAGACCGTGTAGCCGCGCGCCTGCGCCGCCAGCATCAGCGCGAAGGAGGAGTCGCCGGCGATCTTGATGCTGTCCAAGGGGTCCATCTGAACGGCGACGCGAAGAGACATAGGGGCTTCCTCAAGGCTGGTAGGCGTTTTCGATGTGGGTGGGCGGGCAGCCCGGTGCAAGCAGGATCACGTCAATGCGCAAATCATCATCCGGCGCGGCGTAATCATAGGCAATGATCTCGGCAGCAGCCGCCACACGGGTGAGCCTGCGTTCGTCTATCGCATCAGCAAGCGCGGCGGCATGGGCGCGCCATTTGACTTCGACAAAGGCCACCAGCGTGCCTTTGCGGGCGATCAGATCAATCTCCCCGCGCGGGGTTTTGACGCGCTCGGCGAGGATGCGCCAGCCTTGGTTGACCAGCCACATGGCGGCCTCGGCTTCGCCCTCGCGGCCGCGCTGTTCGGCCCGTTCGCGCTTCGGACTCATCCGGCTTTGAGCTCCACTGCGCGGGCATAAAGTGCCGCGCGATCCAGCCCGGTGGCCTTGGCCACCTTACCCGCTGCCTTGGCCGGGCTCATCTCGGCGAGCGCTGCACGCAGAAGCGCATCGCTATCAAGATCCTCGCACGCCTCGGCGGCGACAGGGGGGGCGACCAACAGCACGATCTCGCCCTTGGGGGGATGCGCGGCATAATGGGCGGCCAACTCGGCCGCGCTCCCGCGGCGGCATTCCTCGTGCAGCTTGGTGAGTTCGCGCGCCACGGCCACTGGGCGGGTCGGCCAGATTTCGGCCAACGCGCGCAAGCTGCGTTCGAGCCGCGGCGCGGTTTCGTAGAAGATCAGCGTGGCTTCCACCCCGGCAAGCCCGGCGAGGGTATCAGCCCGCGCCTTGTCCTTGACGGGCAGGAACCCGGCAAACAGGAACCGATCATTCGGCAGGCCCGCCAGCGTCAAACCGGCAATTGCCGCACAGGCACCGGGAATGGTGGTGATGGCAATGCCCGCCTCGCGCGCCTCGCTCACCAAGCGGTAGCCGGGATCGGAGATCAGCGGTGTGCCTGCATCGCTCACCAGCGCAACAGCCTGTGTCTGCGCCAGCGCGATCAGCCGCGCGCGTGCCGCATCCGAAGCGTGATCATCATGGCGTTGCAGGCGGGCAGCAATGCCCAGATGCTTCAGCAGCTTGCCCGTAACCCGCGTATCCTCGCACGCAATCACATCTGACCGCCTCAGAACGTCAATTGCCCGCAGTGTGATGTCGCCAAGATTGCCAATCGGGGTCGCAACAATATAGAGCCCGTTTTCGAGGGGCTGGGATTGGTCTGCGGCGGGCGCTGGTGTCATCACGATGCAAGCCTTGGCGCAAGGCCCTGACGGGAGCAAGGATGAAGCGCATGGGTTGGTCGCAATCACGGGCTGCAACGCCCAACCAGAAGGCTCGCATGATGAGCCGTCGTCACCTCACGCTGGCAGGGCTCGCCCTGCTGATCGCCGGGTGTCAGGTCATTCCCAAGGCCCCTGCCCTGCCGCCGCCTGCGCCGACGCCTGAACCCAGCGCCACAGCGCTGCCCGCCGATCAGGGCCGCCACCGGATCGCGCTGTTGCTGCCGATGAGCGGCGAGACCGGCGCGATCGGCCAGACCATTGCCAATGCCACCACGATGGCGCTGCTCGATACCAATGCGAGCAACCTGCGCATCACCACCTATGATACCGCCAAGGGCGCGAGCGTCGCGGCGCGGCAGGCGGTGGCGGATGGCAACAAGCTGATCCTTGGCCCATTGCTTGCCGATAGCGTGCCCGCCGTGGTCGAAGCGACGCGGGGCAGCAAGATCCCGGCGATCAGCTTTTCCAATGATACCAGCGTTGCGGGCGGCAATGTGTTCGTGATGGGCCAGATCCCCGAACAATCGATCCGCCGCACCGTGCAATTTGCCCGTACCCGCGGATCAAACCGCTTTGCCGTGCTCGCACCCGAAGGCGATTATGGCCAGCGTTCGATCTCGGCGCTGGAAAATGCCCTGCGCGATCTCGGCGGCGCGCTGGTCGCCCGGCAAAGCTACACCCGCGGCAACACCTCGATTGTCGGCGCCGCTTCGCGGCTGCGCACGGCGGGCGGCTATGACACCGTGCTGATTGCCGATGGCGCGCGGCTGTCGCTGCAGGCCGCAGGCGAATTACAGCGCGGCGCGCGGGCGCGGATCCTCGGCACGGATCTGTGGTCGGGTGACGCTGCGCTGGCTGGCGCCCCCGCGCTCAACGGGGCGATGTTCTCTGCCGTGTCGGACCAGCGCTTCCGCCGCTTTGCCGAAAGCTACGAGGCGCGCTTCGGGGCCAAGCCTGCCCGTGTGGCGACGCTCGGCTATGATGCCGTGTTGCTGACCTTGCGGGTCGCGCGCAGCTGGAAGGTCGGCAGCGATTTCCCGCAAAGCCAGCTTTATGATACCGGCGGGTTCCTTGGTGTCGATGGCGCCTTCCGCTTCGGCCGCAGCGGCGTGATCGAGCGGGCGCTCGAAGTGCGCGAGGTGCGCGGGCGCGAAGTGGTCGAAGTCGATCCTGCCCCGCAAGGCTTTGGGGGATAAGCGCGCACGCGCTGGCACAATCGGCGCCAGGGCGACTTGTGAGAGCGATCCCCCACCGCCTATATCAGGCGCATGTCTGACGATCTGTTTGCCGGAACGCCCGCATCAAGCGGCGATTACAACGCTTCAGCCATCGAAGTGCTCGAAGGGCTGGAGCCGGTGCGGCGTCGTCCAGGCATGTATATCGGCGGGACGGATGACCGCGCGTTGCACCACCTCGCCGCTGAAGTGCTCGACAATGCGATGGACGAAGCGGTGGCGGGCCATGCCACGCGCATCGAGATGCGGCTCGAAGAAGGCAACCGGCTGATCATTTCCGATAATGGCCGCGGCATTCCGGTTGACGAACATCCCAAGTTCCCGGGCAAATCGACGCTCGAAGTGATCCTCTCCACCCTGCATTCGGGCGGCAAGTTCTCGGGCAAGGCCTACGCCACCAGCGGCGGCTTGCACGGCGTCGGGGTGAGCGTGGTCAACGCGCTGTCGGTGCAAACCCGCGTCGAAGTCGCGCGCGAACGACAGCTTTACGCGCAGGAATTCTCGGCGGGGATCACGCAAGGGCCGTTGCAGCATCTCGGCGCAGCGCCGAACCGGCGGGGAACCACGGTGAGCTTCGTTCCCGATCCCGAGATTTTCGGCGACAAACAGTTCAAGCCCGCACGCCTGTTCAAACTCGCGCGGTCCAAGGCCTATCTGTTTGCCGGGGTGGAAATCCGCTGGAAATGCGCGCCTTCTCTGGCGAGCGCCGATGTGCCCGAAGAAGCGGTGTTCAAATTCCCCGGCGGGCTGGCCGATCACCTCGCCGAACAGGTCGGCGCGCGCGAATGTGTCACCGCCCAGCCCTTCACCGGGCGGCAGGACTTCCCGCTCGACGAAGAAGGCCAGTCGCGGGGCCGCGCCGAATGGGCGATTGCCTGGCCGCTATACTCCGACGGTTCGACAAGCTGGTACTGCAACACCGTGCCCACCCCTGATGGCGGGACGCACGAGCAGGGCCTGCGCATGGCCCTGACGCGCAGCCTCAGAGCCTTTGGCGAGCTGGTCGGCGCGAAAAAGGCCAAGGACATCACCGCCGATGATGTGATGACCGGCGCGGAAGTGATGCTGTCAGTCTTCATCCGCGATCCGCAGTTCCAGTCGCAGACCAAGGACCGTTTGACCTCGCCCGAAGCCGCGCGCCTTGTCGAAGCCGCGATGCGCGATCATTTCGATCACTTCCTCACCGACAATATGGAGCGCGGCAAGGCGCTGCTCGGCGAAGTGATGGAGCGCATGGATGAGCGGCTGAAGCGCAAGCAGGAACGCGAGATCAAGCGCAAGACCGCGACCAACGCCAAGAAGCTGCGCCTGCCCGGCAAGCTCACCGATTGTTCGGGCGAAGGTGGCCGCGAAACCGAACTCTTCATTGTCGAAGGCGATTCCGCGGGGGGCAGCGCCAAGCAGGCGCGTGACCGCAAATCACAGGCGATCCTGCCGATCCGCGGCAAGATCCTCAACGTTGCCAGCGCGACCGCCGACAAGATCCGCGCCAATTCCGAAATAGCCGATCTCGCGCTCGCGCTCGGTTGTGGCACCCGCAAGGACTGCGATGCCGATCAACTGCGCTATGATCGTATCATCATCATGACCGATGCGGATGTTGACGGCGCGCATATCGCCACGCTGCTGATGACTTTCTTCTTCCAGGAAATGCCCGAAATCGTGCGGCGTGGGCACCTGTTCCTCGCCCAGCCTCCGCTCTACCGTCTCACTGCGGGCAAGGAGAGCCGCTATGCCCGCGATGATGCCCACCGCGCCGAACTGGAAGCCACAGTGTTCAAGGGCAAGAAGGTCGAAGTGTCGCGCTTCAAGGGGCTTGGCGAAATGAACCCGCAGCAATTGCGCGAAACCACCATGGCGCCCGAAAGCCGCAGCCTCATCCGCATCACGCTGCCGCAGGAATTTGAACAACGCGCGGGTGTCGCCCGGCTGGTCGATGAGCTGATGGGCCGCAACCCCGAGCACCGCTTCAACTTCATCCAGAACCGCGCGGGCGAGATTGATCGCGATCTGATCGACGCGTGATCCGCGCTGGCAAAATGATGCAGCGCGAAGGCCTTGCGCCTCGGCGCAGGCGCCCTTATCGCTGGCGCAACCGCCAATCAGTCTCACAGGAAAACTTATGACCGATCAGCCGCAGCGTTTTGAAGGCACCAGCAATTACATCGCCACCGATGATCTCAAGGTGGCGGTCAACGCGGCAGTGACCTTGCGCCGTCCGCTGCTCGTGAAGGGCGAACCAGGCACCGGCAAGACCGTTTTGGCGCACGAGATTTCCAAGGCGCTCAATGCCCCGCTGATCGAATGGAACATCAAATCCTCGACCAAGGCCCAGCAGGGCCTCTACGAATATGATGCCGTGGCCCGCCTGCGCGATGGGCAGTTGGGCGAAGAGCGCGTCCACGACATCCGCAATTACATCAAGAAGGGCAAGCTGTGGGAAGCCTTCACCTCGCCCCAGCTTCCGGTGCTGCTGATCGACGAGATCGACAAGGCCGATATCGAGTTCCCGAACGACCTGCTTCAGGAGCTCGACCGGATGAGCTTCGACGTTTACGAAACGCAGGAGCGGATCGAGGCCAAGGAACGCCCGATCGTTGTCATCACCTCGAACAATGAAAAGGAATTGCCTGACGCGTTCCTGCGCCGCTGCTTCTTCCACTATATCAAGTTCCCGGATCGCGAGACGATGCAGGACATCATCGATGTCCACTTCCCCGGCATCCAGAAGATTCTCGTCAAGAAGGCGATGGATATCTTCTACGATCTGCGTGAAGTCCCCGGCCTCAAGAAGAAGCCTTCGACCAGCGAATTGCTCGATTGGCTCAAGCTGCTGCTGAACGAGGATATGCCGCTCGAGGTGTTGCAGGATGCCAACCCCAACAGTGCCATCCCGCCGCTGCACGGGGCGCTGCTCAAGAACGAGCAGGACATCATGCTGTTCGAACGCTTGGCCTTCATGGCGCGCCGCAATCCGTCGTAAGGGCTGCTGCGCGCATCGCGATCAATCGAAGCTGTAGGCGAGTTCGAAATCGCCCCAGCGGCGGCCATTGATCACCAGCGGCACGTTTACATTGCGCACGACCAGATAGTTCTGCCCGTCGCCTTCCTGGCGATAGACCGCCATCATGTAGGGGGCCTGGCTCGCCTTTGCCTTGCGATCGATCGGCGCGAGGATGATCCGGCCATTGCGGCAATATTTCGTGTCATGCGCCAGATCCCCGGTCGGCATGCGCGAGCGTTCGGTCAGGTGGGTCGGTAGAAAGCCGTTCATGTCGGTGCAGGCCGCGGCGAGCACGCGGCTGTCACCCGCTTTGGCGCTATCGAGAAAGGGCCGCCATTCGCGGTGCGCCCAATCCGAAAGCCGGGTGCGGAAACGCGGCGGGTTTGATCCGCTGATCGGCTCATAATCCGTATCGAACAGATCAGCCATGCTGAGCGCGCCGCTCGCCAGCGCGGCTTCGGTATGGACAGTAAGCTCGGCGGCAAGCTGCTGCGCGCGCACCACCATGGCGCTGTCCTCGGGTGACAGGCCGGCTTGGACGATGCCATCGAACATCTCGCTCGCGGTCATTTCGAGCTCTTCCATGCGGTCCTTTGCGCCATCAAGCTGCGCTTCGTTGCGCCGCGCCGCGCCATCGAAGCTGACGAGCACACCCTGCACCTTGCCGACATGATCGCTGATCGTCGCCGTGGCGCGGGCGATCACATCATTCTGCTTGTCGACTTCTTCCACCAGCGCGCCGACACTGGTGATGGTGGTTTCAATCCGCGCGACCGAAGCCTTGGCCGCGTCACTCGCCTTTGCTCCCGCTTCGATACGGGCGATCACTTCACCGGCTTCGCCATCCAGCGTCTGGATTGTCTGGGTGATTTCCTCGGTCGCCTTGCGGGTGTCGCTGGCAAGGCTCTTCACCTCGCTCGCCACCACCGCAAAAGTGCGGCCCGCATCGCCCGCGCGCATCGCCTCGATCGTGGCGTTGAGCGCGAGGATATTCGTCGTCTCGGCAATATCATCAATATGCTGCGCGCTGCGCCGCACCTGTTCCATCGCCGCGGAAAAGCTCGTCACATGCTGGCCTAATGCGTCGACCAGTTCGAGCAGGGTGTTGATCTGCGCCAGCGAGGACTGGATCAGCGAGGTGCCTTCGCTGAGGCGTTCGATGGCGCGCTCTGACAGCAGGCGCGCTTCATCGCTCGCTTCGGCCACCTTGGATTGATCGGCTTCGAGCGCCGCCACGGTATCGCGCAGCGCATCATGTTCGGCGCGCAGGGTTTCGGACGACTGGATCACCGCTTTCACCACGCCTGCAACATCGGTGCAGCCCACTGTCACCGCCCCGCAGCTTTCCGGAATCTTCGCAAGCGCGAAAGCATTGGCGGTATCAAGCGAGATCGGTTTCATTCCAGCAGTCCCCTATGTCCCCGCCGGACTTAGAGCGCGATGGTTAGCGCGCGGTTAAGCCCGCATCGCTTTGCTCGCAGAAATGCCGGCGTTTGTGCTCTGGTCAGGCGCTGCGGCGCGCGCTATCTCTCAGGCCATGTTTTTCAATTTCGTCGACGAATTGCGCGCCGCTGGCATCGGGGCCAGCTTCAAGGAGCACCTCACCTTGCTGGAGGCGCTCGACAAGGACGTGATCGAACAGACGCCCGAGGCGTTTTATTACCTCTCCCGCGCCACCTTCGTGAAGGATGAAGGCCTGCTCGACCGCTTCGATCAGGTGTTCCACAAGGTGTTCAAGGGGATCATGACCGATTATGGCCAGAACCCCGTCGATATCCCGGAAGATTGGCTGAAGGCCGTCGCCGAAAAGTTCCTCACGCCCGAGGAGATGGAGAAGATCAAATCCCTCGGCGATTGGGACGAGATCATGGAGACGCTCAAGAAGCGGCTCGAAGAACAGGAAAAGCGCCATCAGGGCGGCAACAAGTGGATCGGCACCGGCGGCACCTCGCCCTTCGGCAATTTGGGCTACAATCCCGAAGGCGTGCGGATCGGCGGGGAGAGCAAGCACGGTCGCGCGATCAAGGTGTGGGAAAAGCGCGAGTTCAAGAACCTAGACAACACCAAGGAGCTTGGCACCCGCAACATCAAGATGGCGTTGCGCCGCTTGCGGCGCTTCGCCCGCGAAGGCGCGCAGGATCAGCTTGATCTTGATGCCACCATTGCCGGCACCGCCAAGCAGGGCTGGCTCGATATTCATATGCGCGCCGAACGCCGCAATGCGGTGAAACTGCTGCTGTTCCTCGATGTTGGCGGGTCGATGGACCCCTTCATCAAGCTGGTCGAGGAATTGTTCAGCGCCGCCACGGCAGAGTTCAAGAACCTTGAATTTTTTTACTTCCACAACTGCCTTTACGAAGGCGTGTGGAAGGACAACAAGCGCCGCTGGCAGGAACGCACCAAGACCTGGGACGTGCTCCACAAATACGGGCACGATTACAAGATCGTGTTCGTGGGCGATGCCGCGATGAGCCCCTACGAAATCACCCATCCGGGCGGCTCGGTCGAGCACATGAACGAAGAGGCGGGCGCGGTGTGGTTGCAGCGCGTCACCAACACCTATCCCGCGACCGTGTGGCTCAATCCGGTGCCGGAGAAGCAGTGGAACTATTCGCAGTCGACCAAGATGATCAAGCAGCTGGTCAATGACCGGATGTATCCGCTGACGCTCGAAGGGCTCGATGCCGCGATGCGGGAGCTGTCGCGGAAGCACGGGGCTTGATTGCCTCAGCTTGACATTCGCCACACCCGCTTCGAGGCCGTCCGCCTCCGGCTCGAAGCCTTCGATCCCGGCGCGGGGTGGCGGCTGTGGGTCTATGAATTCTTCCTGTTCGGTTTCAAGCAAGGCTGGGCTTGCCTGTTCGGCGGCCTGCTGCTCGCGCTGCTGCTCGGAACGCACCTTTTCTACCCCGACAACGCGCCGCTCCACCGCTATGACTTCCTGACGCTCGCTGCCATCGCCATTCAGGCCGGGATGCTCGCCTTCCGGCTCGAGACATGGCGCGAGGCGCGGGTGATCCTGATTTTCCACGTTGTCGGCACGGTGATGGAACTGTTCAAGACGCAGGCCGGATCATGGACCTACCCTGAAGCGAGCGTGCTCCACATCGGGGCTGTGCCGCTGTTCTCGGGCTTCATGTATGCCGCCGTGGGGAGCTACATTGCGCGGGTTTGGCGGATCTTCGATTTCCGCTTCTCCGGCTACCCTCCCGCTTGGGTGACATGGCTGCTGGCGGCGGCGATCTACATCAACTTCTTCACTCACCACTACACCATCGACATCCGCTGGGGCCTGTTTGCCGCCACGGCAGTGATCTTCTGGCGGACCCGCGTGCACTTCAGGAACTGGCGCGCGCACCGCTGGATGCCGCTGCTGGTGGGCTTCGGGCTCGTTGCACTGTTCATCTGGTTTGCCGAGAACATCGCCACCTTCGCCAATGCCTGGAATTATCCAGGGCAGGAGAAAGAGTGGCAGATGGTCAGCCTCGCCAAATATGGCAGCTGGTATCTGCTGATGCTGATCAGCTTCGTGCTGGTGACGCTAGTGCAACCCGTGAAAGAACCCGATCAGCCTTTCTGATCGAGCTCCTCATTGAGCCGCAGCCCGCAGCGCCAGAAGAAGAACGCCGGCACCAGTCCGAGCAGCGCCGCACCGTAGAGCACATAGCGCACGCTTTCGGCGCCATAGGCCGGTTGCAACCAGTCCGACAGCATCCCGAAGAACAGCGGCCCCAGCCCCAGCCCGATCAGGTTCTGGAAGAACAGCAGCGTGGCTGCCGCAATCGCGCGGGCGCGCAGCGGGACAAGCCCTTGCGCGGCGGAATAGGTCGGCCCGTAATAGAAGGAATTCATCACGGTCGGCACGAATAGCAGCACCAGTGCGAGCGGCCAGCTTGGCGCGTGATAGGCCGCCAGCGCCAGCGGCACCGCCAGCGCCATTCCGATGGCCGGCGCGCTCAACACATGGCGCCGGTTCTTCGCGCCAAAGCGATCAGCCAGATAACCGCCGAGCCACGTGCCGAGCATCCCGCCCAGCCCGCCGATCAGCCCGAACCACAGGCCCACCTGTCCCGGGGTCAGATCATGGGTGCGCTGGAAAAAGATCGTCGTCCATGTGGTCTTGCCGTAAGACAGGAACGCCGCGGCAGAGCCCGCGCAGAGCAGCAGCACAAAGGCGCGCGAACGCATCACTTCGGCCACGGCTTGCCCCAGCGGGAGCGCGGCGGGCTGGCTTTGCCCGCGCAGGATCGCTGCCGCATCCGCCTGACGCGGGTCTTTGAGAACGAACCACACCACCAGTGCCAGCGCCACGCCCGGCAGGCCGACAATCACGAAAGCCTCGCGCCAGCTCATCAGATCAGCCAGCGTGCCGCCAATGATCATGCCCATCAGCGTGCCGATAGGAATTCCCAGCGAATAAAACGCCAGCGCTGACGATCGCTTTGCCGGCGGAACCATATCGCTGATCAGCGAATGGGCGGGCGGCGTGCAGCCCGCCTCGCCCACGCCCACACCGATGCGCGCCAGCAGGAGTTGCACGAAATTCTGCGCCAGCCCGCACAGCGCGGTCATCGCCGACCACAGGCCAAGCGCCACCGCGATCAGTTTCGGGCGGCTCGTCGTGGCGCGATCAGCAAAGCGTGCGATCGGAATGCCGAGCACGGTGTAGAACAGCGCAAAGGCCAGCCCGGTCATCAAGCCAATCTGGGTGTCGGAAAGCTTGAGATCGCGGGCAATCGGCTCGGCGAGGATATTGACGATCTGCCGGTCGATAAAATTGAAGATGTAGACGATCAGCAGGATCCATAGCGTCAACCTGACCGAACGGGTGCCGGGCATGCTGCCCGCGGTGGTTGCCATGATATCTCTCTCCCGTCACCGGCGGCTTTGGCGCCGCATCTTATGAACTGTCTGGCCTTGCGGCTTAGCCGTAAAGCAGCACGTCGCGGACATCGGCGATCCAAGCCGCTTCATCCTGTGACGCCATGACGTCAAGATCGTGCGGCGTCGCCGCGCTGTCATCAACCCATTGGCGCAGCGAAGGACCGCCATTGATGACGTCAATCGCCAGCCGCTCACGCTCGTATTCGTAAGGGAAATCGCGCCAGATCGGATAATCGGGATAAAGCACACGGATCGCCTTGAACGCGAGGGCCTGCAACCGCCACGGGCGGAACGCTTCATGCCCGTAGAAACCGCCTTCGGCGTGGATCATCAGGGCGTTACACAAGGTTCCTGCATGCTTATGGAAAGTCGGCTCGAACCAGCATTCGCGCAAGGCACAGCCCGCCAGCCATTCCGGCGCAAGCTGGCGCATCACCTTGAGCACCCCGCCCGCCGCCACATCGGGCGCGCCGAACAGCACTTCGAGCGGACGGGTGGTGCCGCGCCCTTCTGACAAGGTCGTGCCTTCCAGCATCACCGTCCCGGCATAGCTGCGCGCCATGTTGAGATTGGCGGCGTTCGGCGACGGATTGATCCAGATGCGCGATGCTGGCCAGCCATACCCATCCGCATCATCAGGGCGCCAGCCCTCCATCGCCACCACCTTGTAGGCGACATCAAGGCCGAAATGCCGGATGAACCAGTGGCCCATTTCGCCCATTGTCAGCCCATGGCGCATCGGCATGGGCGCCGCGCCGACAAAGCTTTCCTGTCCCGGCACCAGCAAGGTGCCTTCGACCGGACGCCCGGCGGGATTGGGCCGATCCAGCACCCACACTTCCTTGCCGTGCTTCGCTGCCTCTTCCAGCAGGTAGAGCAGTGTGGTGACGAAGGTGTAGATCCGGCAGCCCAGATCCTGAAGGTCGAACAGGAACACATCCGCGCTCGCCATCATCTGTGCGGTCGGCCGCCGCACCTCGCCGTAAAGCGAGAAGATCGGGATGCCGTAACGCGGATCGATCTCGTCCGCGGTCTCGATCATGTTGTCCTGCTTGTCGCCCTTCAAGCCGTGCTGCGGGCCAAAGGCACTGGTGATGTTCACCCCCGCCCCGATCAGCGCATCAAGGCTGTGATCGAGCTGCGCTGTCACGCTCGCCGGGTGTGCGATCAGCGCGACGCGGCGGCTGTCCAGCTGGCGAAGCAAGGCAGGATCGGTGAGGAGGCAATCAATTCCGAACTTCATGCTCGCAGGGTTGGATGAGCAATCACGCAAAGGCAATGGCAATCGCGCCAATCGTCCCCATATGGTGATGATGGAATGGACCCCCGCGCTGATTGCGATCGCATGGACGCTTACGCTGAGTGGTGCGGGCGGTGCGCTCACCACAATCGGCAACTGGTATCGCGCCCTGCGCAAACCGCGCTGGCAGCCGCCTGATTGGCTGTTTGGCCCGGCATGGACGGTGATCCTCGGTCTTGCGGGCTGGAGTTTCTACATCGCCATCACAGCCGCGCCTTCGCCCGAGGCCTTGGCGATCATCAGCGCGCTGTTCGCGATGAATTTCGTGCTGCACTTCCTGTGGTCACCGCTGTTCTTCCACTTGCAGCGGCCGGATTGGGCGCTGGCGGAAAATGTGCTGCTCTGGCTTTCGGTGGCAGCCTTGCTGCTGGGCGTGCCGCGCCTGACCGGATCGAGCTTTGCCGGATGGCTGCTGGTTCCCTATTTCGCCTGGGTCAGCTTCGCCTTCATCCTCAATCTCAAGATCGTGCAGCTCAATGCGCCGTTCCGCGGCCGGATCATGCCGGCGACGGATTAACGCTCAACGATCCATTGACGGCAGGCTTCGGAGTGGAACTCGGGCTTGCCCGGCGGGAAGGCAAGCGCCCAGAATTGCAGGGTGCCATCGCCGTGATCGACAATCGCATTGAGCGCGACCTGCGCAGGCGCGGGCAGCTCGGCGGCGATCTGCGCCTTGAGCACCAGTCCGTCGGCATCGGGGACGCAGGTGATATCGACGCGCTCGACCGGCGCATCGCGCATTCCCTCGCGAAAAGCATCGAAATCATAGGCTGCCCACCGGGCTGAGGACGAGAGATTGAATTCGCGGTAATAGGTCCCGCCGAGCGGCTGCCAGAAAATTTCGAAGCACGTTGTCTGCCACAGATTATCGGTGCGCAGCGGCGGCGCGGCCTCGGGCACGACAATGCGATCAACCCTGCCATCGAGTCTGAACTCTGCTTCACAACCGCTTTCGGTTGCGCGGATTTGTGCGGTGACAGCGCGGATAGGGCCGAGATCGCAGGCGACATGAAGCATCAGGGGTTGCATGGCAGTGTGATGCCGCTTGCCCCGCCCGAGGGCAAGACACTTCACCTCGCCTGCCCACACTGTTACAGGCCCGCCCCTATGAGCACTTACGAATCTGCCTTGCTGCGCCTGCTGGACGAACGCGGCTATATCCACCAGATGACCGATGCCGCCGCGCTTGATGCGCTGGCGACCAAGCAGATCGTGCCCGGCTATATCGGCTTTGATCCGACCGCACCGTCGCTGCATGTTGGTTCGATGGTGCAGATCATGCTGCTGCGCCGCCTGCAACAGGCCGGGCACAAGCCGATCGTGGTGATGGGCGGTGGCACCGGCAAGATCGGCGATCCGAGCTTGCGCGACGAAGCCCGCAGCCTGCTCACAACCGATAAGATCGCCGAGAACGTCGCCTCGATCCGCCGCATTTTCGATCGCTTCCTCACCTTTGGTGACGGGCCGAGCGATGCGATCATGGTCGATAATGCCGAATGGCTCGACGCGCTCGAATACATCCCCTTCCTGCGCGAAGTCGGCCAGCATTTCTCGGTCAACCGGATGCTGAGCTTTGATTCGGTCAAGCAGCGGCTTGATCGCGAGCAATCGCTGAGCTTTCTCGAATTCAACTACATGATCCTGCAAGCCTATGATTTCCGGGAGCTGTCGCAGCGCTATGGCTGCCGCTTGCAGATGGGCGGCAGCGATCAGTGGGGCAACATCGTCAACGGCATCGAATTGACCCGCCGCATGGACGGAGTCGAGGTGTTTGGCGTCACCACCCCGCTGCTCACGACGGCAGATGGTGCCAAGATGGGCAAGACCGCGGCGGGCGCGGTGTGGCTCAATGAAGATGCCCTGCCCTCGTGGGATTTCTGGCAATATTGGCGCAACACCGATGATCGTGATGTCGGCAAGTTCCTGCGCCTGTTTACCGATCTGCCGCTCGACGAAATCGCCCGGCTCGAAAGCCTGGAGGGCGCCGAAATCAACGCCGCCAAGATCGTGCTGGCCAATGAAGTCACCGCGCTGGTGCGCGGCCGCGATGCCGCCAGCAAGGCCGAGGCGACCGCGCGCGAGACCTTTGCCGGGAACGGCGCGGGCGAAGATCTGCCAAGCCTTGCCGCCGGACCGGACGGCGTGCGGATCGCCGCTGCTCTGACCGAGCTTGGCTTTACCGCTTCCAACGGCGAGGCCAAGCGCAAGCTGGCAGAAGGCGCGGTCAAGCTGGACGGGGCGATCATCCATGATCCCATGCACCTGATCCAGCCTGCTACGGGTGAGACCCTGCGACTCAGCCTCGGCAAGAAAAAACACGCACTTATCACGGGTTGAGTGCTTTTTTCCGTACCCGGCTTTACCAAATGTCAGCCTTTTGCTGGCACTTACACATCTCGCGATTTCATAAGGAGGAGCGCGGGCCGTGTCTGCGGGAGCCAATCTCAGCGTAACCGACTTGCGGCGCGCAACGCGCCATCCGGTGAATTATCGGGCTGTTGTCGAGCATCTCACACAGGGTGATCTCGAACTGCATATTCGGAATCTCTCGGCGCATGGGTTCATGATCGACGATGCGCCCGCCTTGCAGCGGGGTGATCGCGTGATGATCCGCCTGCCAGTGGTCGGCCGGATCGAGGCCTACGTGATCTGGACCGCTGATACCCGCGCCGGCTTCCAGTTCGAACGCATCATCCGCTTTGATGCGATGGACGAGATTCTCGATCGCTTGCAGCCCAATCCGCGGCTGCGCCGTCACCGCTGAAGCCGGGCTGCCAGCCCCCGATAGTTTAGCTCGCTTGGCATCGCCGCGCCTGCCTGCCATGGCAGCGGTGTGACCGTGCACGAACCATCCTCAGAGCCCCGGCAGCATCCGCTGCGGGTGCACAATTTCCGCTGCTACTTCATCGGCCGCCTGGCGATGACGCTGGCGCAATATGCCATGCTCCTGATCATTGGCTGGCAGACCTACAACATCGCGCGCGATGCCGGAATGAGCGTGGCGCAAGCCTCGGGACAACTGGCGCTCATCGGGCTGTTCCAATTCCTGCCGGTCTTCGTGCTGACCCCCTTTTCCGGATTGGCAGCCGACCGGTTTGATCGCCGCCGGCTTGGGCAAGCGATGGTGGCAGTGCAATTGCTCTGCGCCAGCGTGCTCGCGCTCACCACGTTCAGCGGTTCGATCACGCCGGGTGTGTTGTTTGCTGTCGCCGCCCTGCTGGGGATTGCGCGCTGTTTTTCAGGCCCAGCGCTCTCGGCGCTGGCGCCCAATCTGGTGCCCAAGGCGATCTTGCCCACGGCCATCGCGCTTTCCTCGATCGCGTGGCAGGCAGGCACGATTGCCGGGCCTGCCATCGGCGGCGTGCTGTATGGCGTGGCCCCCGCCCTGCCCTATGCAGTCGCCACAGCGCTGTTGGCTATCACGCTCATCGCCTTCGGGATGATCGGCACGGTCGAACAACCCGCCTTGCGCAAGGATGTGCGCCCGATTGGCCAGATCCTCGACGGGCTCGCTTATGTGGTGCGCAACAAGATGGTGCTTGGCACGATCACGCTGGATCTGTTCGCCGTGTTTCTGGCCGGAGCCACCGCGCTTTTTCCGGTCTATGCCCGCGACATCCTGCAAAGCGGCGAGCTGGGCCTCGCCCTGTTGGCCGCCGCGCCCGGAGTCGGCGCGCTGGTGACAGCCGCATGGTTTTCGTGGCGTCCGATTGATAGCCATGTTGGCCCCAAGATGCTGTGGTCGGTCGCGGTATTCGGCGTGGCCACCATTATCTTCGGGGTATCCACATCGCTGCCACTTAGCCTGGCCATGCTGTTCATCGTCGGGGCGGCGGACATGTTCAGCGTCTATATCCGCCAATCGCTGATCCAGCTCCACACCCCGGATGACAAGCGCGGGCGGGTATCCTCGGTGAGCCAGCTTACCATCAGCGCCTCCAACGAAGGCGGCGATTTCTTCTCCGGCAGTCTCGCCTTCCTGATCGGGCCGGTCGCCGCCGTGGTGGCGGGCGGAGTCGGCGCGATCATCACCGTCGCAGTGTGGAGCCGCCTGTTTCCGGTGCTGCGCACCACCAGGACCTTCGATCCGCCGCCGGAACTGCTACACCCTTCCCGCAAGACCCACTCTCAGGAGGCCTGACATGAAAGCCGACAGCATCTTAGCCACGATTGGCAACACCCCGCACATCCGCCTTGCCCGGATGTTCCCCGACCACGAGGTCTGGGTGAAGTCCGAGCGCGCCAATCCCGGCGGTTCGATCAAGGATCGCATCGCGCTTGCCATGGTCGAGGATGCCGAGGCGCGCGGCTTGCTCAAGCCCGGCGGCACGATTGTCGAGCCGACCAGCGGCAACACCGGGATCGGCCTTGCGATGGTTGCCGCGGTCAAGGGCTACAAGCTGGTGCTGGTCATGCCCGAATCCATGTCGGTGGAACGGCGGCGGCTGATGCTGGCCTACGGTGCAAGCTTTGATCTGACCGCGCGCGAGAAAGGCATGCGCGGCGCGATCGAACGCGCAGAAGAGCTGGTGAACACCACCCCCGGCGCATGGATGCCGAGCCAGTTCGACAATGCCGCCAATCCCGCCGTGCACGCCCGCACCACCGCGCAGGAAATCCTCGCCGATTTTGCCGATAGCCCGATTGATGTGATGATCACCGGGGTCGGCACCGGCGGCCACCTGACAGGCTGCGCCGAAGAGCTGAAAAAGCATTGGCCGGGCTTGAAGGCCTATGGTGTCGAGCCCGCTCTGTCGCCGGTCATCAATGGTGGCCAGCCCGGCCCGCACCCGATCCAGGGGATTGGCGCAGGCTTCATCCCCGGCAATCTCCACACCGCCGCGATTGACGGCGCGATTGCGATCGATGCGGACGAGGCCAAGGAGATGGCCCGCCGCGCCGCATGCGAGGAAGGGATGCTCGTCGGCATTTCCTCGGGCGCAACGCTCGCGGCGATCGCGCGCAAATTGCCGGAACTGCCCGCGGGCAGCCGCGTGCTCGGCTTCAATTACGATACGGGCGAGCGCTACCTGTCTGTGCCGGATTTCCTGCCGGTGGAGTAAACGCGCGCGGGACATTGCCAAACCTCGTCTGCCTGATACGTCTCCCGCAGGAGAACAGGGAGACACAGCATGAAACGAGGTTTGGCAGGCTTGGGCATGGTCGCGGCGATCGCCTTGATGGCCGCGCCGTTGGCGGCTGAGACGCCGCAGCGCGATGTGATCGCGGCCAAGGTCGATCAGCAGCATGAGGCCACCATCAAGGCGCTGCGTGACTGGATCGCCCTGCCCACCATCGCCGCGGAAAAGCGCGGCACCCCCGAAGGTGCGGAATACATGCGCCAACTGGCGCTTGATGCAGGCTTCCAGCAGGCCAAGATCATTCCGACCGATGGCGTGCCCGCCGTGTTCGCGACGCTCGATCAGGGGGCGCCGACCACGCTCGGTATCTACTTCATGTATGATGTGAAGCAGTTTGATCCGGCAGAATGGAATGCGCCGCCGCTCGAAGGGCGGTTGGTTGAACGGCCCGGCGAAGGGATCAGCATGGTCGGGCGCGGTGTCGTCAACCAGAAGGGGCCGCAAATGGCCTTTCTCGCCGCGATCAAGGCAATCCACGCCAGCGGGCGCAAGCTTCCCGTCAACATCGTGCTGGTGGCCGAGGGCGAGGAAGAAGTCGCCTCGACCCACTTTGACCAGGTCATCGCCGTGCCCGAAGTGCAGGCGGCCTTGGCGAAGACAATGGGCGTCTTCATCCCCGCCGCGAACCAGAACCGCGATGGCAGCGCCGAGATCACGCTGGGTGCCAAGGGCGCGGTGGAATTCCAGCTGGTGGTGGGCGGCGAGACCTCGGACAAATATCCCAAGACCGATGTCCACTCGTCCAACCATGCGCGGATCGAAAGCCCGGCGTGGCGGCTGGTGAAGGCGCTCGACACCTTGGTGGCGGATGATGGCCACACGCCTGCCATCGATGGCTGGTTCGAGAATGTGCAGCCGCTGACCGCGCGGCAGAAGGAACTTATTGCACAGGCCGCAAACCCCGAGCGCGAGAAGCAGGAAAAGGCACTGCTTGGCGTCGGCAAGTGGATCGGTGACGAGGCCTACCAGACGAGCCTTGAACGCTTCTACTCGCAGCCCACTGTCAACATCCAGGGCCTCGTTGCGGGCTACACCGGTGAAGGCGGCAAGACAGTGCTGCCGGGCCGCGCCGAGGCCAAGCTCGAATTCCGACTGGTTCCCAAGATGACCAAGGCCGAGGCTGTTTCCAAGCTCAAGGCGCACCTCGCCAAGCGCGGCTTCGATGATGTGCAGGTGACGGTTTCGGGCGGCTATGGCCCCAATGAAACCGCCGAGGATTCGGTGCTGATCCGCGCGCAGAAGCGGATGTTCGAGGAGAAGGGCATTGCCTACACCATCCGTCCGCGCAACGCGGGGAGCTGGCCGGGCGTCGTGTTCAACGGCGCGCCGCTCAACCTGCCCGCCTCGCAATTCGGGCTCGGGCGCGGGGGCGGTGCCCATGCGCCGAACGAGTGGTTCCTGATCGAAAGCAGCGATCCCAAAGTCTATGGCCTCGACGAGGCAACCATGGCCTATGTCGATTACCTCTACGTGCTGGCTGAAGAGGCAGCGCGCTAGGCTTCGGCCAGTCCCACGATCCTGAGCATTTCACCCACGAATTGCTCAGGCTCGCGGGCAACAAGCGTGCCGGCGGCATTGAGCAAGAGCCCGCCGTGCAACATCATCCATGTGCGCATCACCCGTCGGCGCGCTGTATCGGTATCGCTCTCGCCGGGCGCAAGCACGGCTAGGGCGCGGGCGATCACCCGGTTGCGCTCCATGGCAAGGTTGGCACTCGCCTCCCCGGCTTCGGCACGCTGCCGCATCATGAGCGCATAGAGCTGCGGGCGGGCGAGGCCGAAACGCAGGTATGTCTCGACAAAGGCGACAGGTTCATCGGGGGCTTCGAGCGCGGTAGCAAGCAAGGCGAAGCCCTGTGCGCCGACTTCGCGGAGCAAGCCTTCGCGGTCGGTGAAATGATGGTGCAGCGTGCGGTGGGCAACACCAATGTGCTGCGCGAGCGCGCGCATGGTGATGCCCTGCTCACCCACCTCCTCGATCAGATCGAGGACGCGCGCGATGGTTTCGCTGCGCACATCGCCGTGGCGATAGGACGCGCGACTACTCACGTCAGCTTTTTCAGGTGCCAGGCGACTTTCATGACCGCAACCTCCTCGCCCGCTTCATCGCGCAGCGATACGTCCACGTCAAAGGCGACCTTGCCTTCGGCATCGAGGAGCGCGGTCAACTCAGCCGCCTTGCGGGACAGCGTGCCTTGGGCGGTGATAGTGCCTTTGGCGATGCGGAGGTAACGGATCTCGGCCGCGCCCGCGACGGGTCTGACGCTGGCGAGGCGCTGCGCGAAGCTCCCTGCCATGACCGCGCCCGATGCGGCTTCACCCAAAGTAAAGAGCGCGCCTGCGTGCTGGGTGCCGATGTGATTGATGGTGGTGGGCGCCTGGGCAAGCCTGGCGGTGGCGCGGCCATCGGACACTTCGGTGATTTCCACCCCGACATGACTGGCAAAAGGCACGCTGGTGGCAAGCTGGGTGCGGATCAGTTCAAACAGGGACATCGTTTCGACCTCATAATTATCCAATGGATAAATACTGATCGCAGGCCCGCGCGCGCCTGTCAATCGCACCCGCTCGATGTGTCACAAACGGAAAGAGCCGCCCTGCCAGAAGCGGGGCGACCCTTTTTTGTGTTCAAATCGGAACGTCGATCAGGCGGCGGTCGCGAAAGCTTCCGCCGGCAGCTTCATCATGTATTCGCTGCCTGCTTCGAGCTTGCGGCGCAGCGCGCCCGCATCCGGCAGGAAGCGTTCGGAATAGTAATTCGCCGACACCAGTTTGGCTTCGTAGAACGCCCTGTCCTCGGGCTCGCCGGCCAGCTTCGTCAGCGCAACCTTGGCCATCTTCAGCCAGAAGAAGCCGAGCGTCACAATGCCCATGATGTGCATGTAGTGATGCGCGCCCGCGCCGAGGTGGTTGGGATTGGCCATGGCGTTCTGCATGAACCACATGGTCGCGGCCTTCTGCTCGCCCAGCGCCTTTTCGAGCCGCTCGGCAATCGCCTTCAGCGCATCGACCTGCTTGGCCGCGGCGATTTCCTCATCGATCATCGCGAAGAACAACTGGATCGCCTTGCCACCACCGGCAGCCAGCTTGCGCCCGCACAGGTCCATCGCCTGCACGCCATTGGTGCCTTCGTAGATCATCGCGATGCGGCTATCGCGCACGAACTGCTCCATGCCCCATTCGCGGACATAGCCGTGGCCGCCATAGACCTGCTGCATGTTGGTGGCGATGTCATAGCCCTTGTCGGTGCCGTAGCCCTTGATCACCGGGGTCATCAGCCCGATCAGCAGATCCGCGGTCTCGCGCTCTTCCGGGGTTTGTGCCTTGTGCGTCAGATCGACTTGCAGCGCGCCCCACAGGCACAGCGCACGCATGGCTTCGGTGAAGACCTTGGCGTCCATCAGCATGCGGCGCACATCGGGGTGCACGAAGATCGGATCGGCTTTCGCCTCCGGCTCGGCCGGGCCCGCCAACGCGCGGCCCTGACGGCGATCAAGCGCATAGGTCACCGCGTTCTGATAAGCGACTTCGGCCTGGGCATAGCCCTGGATACCGACGCCAAGGCGTGCCGCGTTCATCATGATGAACATCGCGGCAAGACCCTTGTTCTCCTCGCCGACCATCCAGCCCTTGGCCCCGTCGTAGTTGAGCAGGCAGGTCGCGTTGCCGTGGATGCCCATCTTCTTTTCGATCGAGCCGCAGGACACGCCGTTGCGCTCGGCCGGATTGCCATTCTCGTCGAGAATGAACTTGGGCACGATGAACAGCGAAATGCCCTTGGTGCTGTCGGGCGCGCCCGGGGTCTTGGCCAGCACAAGGTGGATGATGTTGCTGGTGAGATCATGCTCGCCAGCGGAGATGAAAATCTTGGTGCCGGTGATCGCGTAGGAGCCATCACCATTCGGCACGGCCTTGGTGCGAATCATGCCAAGATCCGTGCCGCAATGCGGCTCGGTCAGATTCATGGTGCCCGACCATTCGCCCGAGATCATCTTGGGGACATACATCGCCTTCTGCTCGTCAGAACCCTTGGCGAGGATCGCCGAGATCGCCCCGGCGGTGAGGCCGGGATACATCGCAAAGGCCTGATTGGCGGTGCCGGTATATTCCTCCAGCACGAAGCCGAGCACATGCGGCAGGCCCTGCCCGCCGAACTCTTCGGGCTGGGCGAGCGTGCCCCACCCGCTTTCGACATAGGCCTGATAGGCTTCCTTGAAACCCGGCGGAGTCGTCACCGACCCATCATCATGACGGGTGCAGCCATGCTCATCACCCGCCTGATTGATCGGCGCGAGCACTTCGGCACAGAACTTGCCCGCCTCGTTGATCACCGTGTCGATCATGTCGGGCGTTGCGTTCTCGAAGCCCGGCAGATTGCCATAGCTCGCCAGATCAAGCAGCTCGTTGACGATGAAGCGCGTGTCGCGGGTGGGGGCGGTGTAGGTCGGCATCACTCAGATCCCTTCAGTGATTTCAGGCAGTGGGTTGGCGGTTGCTATCGGGTCTGGCCCAATTCGAGCTGCTCGATCTCGGCGACAAAATCCGTCAATTCCTTGATCGAGGAATCAATATCGGCGCGCTGCGCCTTGAGCTTGGCAATGTGCGCGCGGCATTTCTCAATCGTGACACGCCGCTGCTCGACGCGGCCATCATCGAGATCGTAGAGATCGATCATCTCCCGGATTTCGGTGAGGCTGAACCCGACATTCTTGGCGCGCATGATCCATGCAAGCCGCGCACGATCACGCTTCGAATAGACGCGGGTCAGTCCGACCCGCGCCGGACTGATCAGGCCTTCATCTTCGTAGAAGCGCAAAGCACGGGCGGTGCAGCCGAATTCCGAGGTGAGATCGGAAATGGTGAACTGTTCGCGGGCGTGCTTGTCAGGGCGATCAAGATGCGCGCCGGTGCGGCGGTGTTCATTCGCAGGATCGATCGCGGGCGGGTTCACAGGTGCGGTAGCCATGCCGCCGCTGATACCTTCCCTTTACGTGAGCGTCAAGTCTTGACCTTTACGAGAACAGGCTGCCCCTCGCCCCCTTGCTCGACTCGCCGGTAAAAGCAGCTCATCGCCCCGGTGTGGCAGGTCGGCCCGGCAGGCATGGCGCGAATCACCAGCGCATCCTGATCGCAATCGACCAGCATCTCAGCGACCTTGAGCACGTTGCCCGAGGTTTCCCCCTTCATCCACAAGCGCCCGCGCGAGCGCGACCAGAAGGTAACGTTTCCGCTGGCCAGAGTCGCGGCCAGCGCATCGCGGTTCATATGCGCCACCACCAGCACCGCACCGCTTGCCGCGTCCACCACCACGGCGGTCAACAGACCGGTGACGGAATCGAACACGGGGGCAAAGCGCGTTCCCTGTTCGCGCTCTTCGGGGGAAAGGGGCGTCTCGTTCATGGCTTGGTCCGGCTAAGGGCAAAGTCTGCAAATGCTGCGAATGTTGCAGACTGACAACAGAAGGGGTGAAAAAACCATCCTGAATGAAAATTCATCTTCCGCAAGCGTAACAGGAGTGAAAGAAACAACCCGAGCCTTTCGAGGTTCACCACCGGAATTTTTCGTCGTCGGCCTCGCTGGCGACATTCAGAAGAGTTCAGGGGGCGGTCGTAACGCAGGCTGGCAGCGGGGTGCCAGTGCGAACGACCGAACGATGAGGGATCGGATCCTGGTTGCCCATTTAGGGGGTGGCAGCCTGAGCTCGAAAGAGCGGATCCTCACCGCTTCGTCACGTGGCGCCCGGGGTCTTCATGGCCCCGGGCGTTGTGTTTTGGGGCTTCGCTTTCATTCTGTTCGGCCGGACGAGTCCGCCACGAGGGCAAAGCACACAATGGCGACGCTGGCCGCGCCCGCTGCGTCCAAGGCGCGGACACAGGCCTGCGTGGTCGCCCCGCTGGTCAGCACATCATCAACCACCACCACCGCGCGCCCGGCGATTCTGGCAGCATGTCTTGGTGACACTGTAATCGCGCCAGCAAGCGCGGCGGCCCGCGCCGCGCGCCCCAACCCGCCAAGGCTTGGCGTGCGGGTTTGGCGCACAAGACCATCCACCAGCAAATCGCCCTTGCCCGCCTGCGCCAGTTCGCGCGCCAGCAACGCGGCCTGATTGAACCCGCGGTGCCATAGTCGCCAACGATGCAGCGGCACGGGGATCAACAGCGGCACAGGCAAATCCGGCAAGGGATCGGGCAGCCGCGCGGCCATCAGCCGCCCCATCAACCCAGCCAGCGCGATCTTGCGCCCATGCTTGAGATTGAGCACCAACTGGCGCGAGGTGTCATTATACAGCGTTGCCGCCATCACCGGCATGACACCGGCGCTCTCGGCAGGCTCTTCGAGAAAGGCGAGCGTGCCCCAGCAATCGGCGCACAAGCCGCCATGCCGCGCCAAAGCGGCGCCGCAAAGCGGGCAACGCGGCGGGTAGACAAAGTCCACCAGCGGCTTCAGCCCTTCGGCAAGGTGCGACCCGAAGTGCATGCTGCCAGTGTCTCACGGCTTGCACCCCGCTGGCAAGCGCGGCAGGAGCGCGGGGATGACCGAGCCCCGCATTCCGACGATCTTTGCCCCGCAGCGCCGTTTGCGTCGCTGGCAGCGCGCCTGCGCCCGCCAGCAAGCCGCCGGGCCCACGGCGGCGCGCTACATCCTTGATGATATCACCGAGGACGTGATCGAACGGCTCGCCTTTGTACAGCACCAGCCCGCTCGCGCCGTGGTGCTGGGTGATATCACCGGCGCGTTGCACACAGCCCTGGAAGCGCAAGGCACGGTTTTGGCCGATGCTGCCGCGATTGATCCGGAAGCGCCATGGCCATCATCCGGCATCGATTTCATCGCCGTGATCGGCATCCTTGATGCCGTGAATGACCTGCCGGGCGCGCTCATCCACATCCGCAACGCGCTGGCGCCCGGCGGGCTGGCGATCGCAAGCTTCATCGGCGGCGCCAGCCTTGCGAGCCTTCGTGCCGCCATGCTCGCCGCCGAACCCGAAAGACCGGCGGCGCGGATGCATCCGCTGGTCGATCCGCGCGCCGCGCCGCAATTGCTCCAGCGCGCCGGGTGGAAGGATCCGGTGGTGGATACCCATGCCCTCGCCGTGCGCTACTCCTCGCTCGCGACGCTGGTGGGCGATTTGCGCGATCAGGGCCTGGACAGCGCGCTCGCCGATGCCGCGGCTCCGCTCGGCCGGGCGGCCCGGCAGCGCGCCGAAGCCGCCTTCGCTTCGCGTGCCGACGAGAGCGGCAAGACCCCCGAAACCTTCGAAATCATCACCCTCACCGGGCGACGCTCGCTCGCCGGAACCTAGGCCTTCAGCGCGGCCTGTGCCGCCGCAAGCCGCGCAATCGGCACGCGGTAGGGCGAAGCGCTGACATAATCGAGCCCGACCTTCTCGCAGAACGCGATGCTCGCCGGGTCGCCACCATGTTCGCCGCAAATGCCGAGCTTGATCTCGGGCCGGGTCGCCCTGCCCCGCTCCGCCGCGAGCTCGACCAGCTGCCCGACCCCTTCGATATCAATGCTGACAAAGGGATCGCGCGGGAAAATGCCCTTGTCTACATAGGGCGCAAGGAACCGCGCCGAATCATCGCGCGAAACGCCAAGGGTCGTCTGTGTGAGATCATTGGTGCCGAAGGAGAAAAACGCGCCCTCCTCGGCAATCTCGCCCGCCATCAGCGCAGCGCGCGGCAATTCGATCATCGTGCCAACGAGGTAAGCAACCCGCGTGCCCAATTCAGCGAAAACCTCTTCGGCGACCCGATCGACCAGCGCCTTGAGGATCGCTAGCTCGCGCTTGGTGGCGACGAGCGGGATCATGATTTCGGGCAGCGGCGCCTCTCCGCTCGCCACCTTGACCGCACAGGCGGCCTCGAAGATCGCGCGCACCTGCATCTCGTAGATTTCGGGATAGGTGATCCCCAAGCGGCAACCGCGATGGCCCAGCATCGGGTTGAATTCATGCAATTCGCCCGCGCGCCGCTTGAGATGATCAACCCCGAGACCCGTCGCATCCGCCAGTTCGGCGAATTCGGCATCGCCGTGGGGCAGGAATTCGTGCAGCGGCGGATCAAGCAGACGGATGGTGCACGGCAGGCCGGCCATCACCTCGAAGATCGCGGTGAAATCCGCCCGCTGTTCGGGCAGCAGCAGCGCCAGCGCCTTGCGCCGCCCGGCCTCGTTATCGGCAAGGATCATCTGACGCACCGCGCTGATCCGGCTGGCTTCGAAGAACATGTGCTCGGTGCGGCACAGTCCGATGCCTTCCGCGCCGAACTGCCGCGCCATGCGGCAATCATCGGGCGTTTCGGCATTGGTGCGCACACCCATGCGCCGCAGGCCATCGGCCCATTCCATCAGGATCGCGAAATCACCCGCCAGCTCCGGTTCGACCGTCGGCACGATACCCAGCATCACCTGACCGCTCGCCCCGTCGAGCGTGATGGCATCGCCTTCCTTGAGCTCGGTCGTACCGATCCGCAGCGTGCGCGTGGTGCGATCGATCGAGACCCCGCTCGCACCCGAAACGCAAGGCCGGCCCATGCCGCGCGCCACGACGGCGGCGTGGCTCGTCATCCCGCCGCGCGCTGTCAGAATGCCCTGCGCCGCGTGCATGCCGTGGATATCCTCGGGCGAGGTTTCCACGCGGACAAGGATCACTTTCTCGCCGCGTGACGCCCAGTTTTCCGCCGTATCGGCATCGAGCACGATCTTGCCTGCCGCTGCCCCCGGCGAGGCGGGCAGGCCGGTGGTGAGCACATGGCGTTCGGCCTCGGGATCGAGTGTCGGGTGGAGCAATTGATCCAGCGCCATCGGATCGACCCGCCGCACCGCCTCGCGCTGATCGATCAGGCCTTCGTGCACCATGTCGACCGCCATCTTGAGCGCAGCCTTGGCGGTGCGCTTGCCCGAGCGGGTCTGGAGCATCCACAGCTTGCCGCGCTCGACGGTGAATTCGATGTCCTGCATGTCGCGGTAGTGCCGCTCGAGCAGATCGAACACCCGCGCCAGCTCGCCGTAGGCAGCGGGCATGGCCTCTTCCATCGAAAGCGGCTTGGCCCCCGCAGCCTCGCGCGCCGCCTTGGTGAGGTATTGCGGCGTGCGGATCCCCGCGACCACATCCTCGCCCTGCGCGTTGATCAGGTATTCGCCGTAATAGGCGCGCTCGCCCGTCGCCGGATCGCGGGTAAAGGCAACCCCGGTGGCGCTGGTGTCGCCCATATTGCCGAACACCATCGCCTGCACGTTGACAGCGGTGCCCCAGTCGCCGGGAATGTCGTTGAGGCGGCGATAGACCTTGGCCCGGTCCGAATCCCAGCTGTCGAACACCGCGCGGATCGCGCCCCACAACTGTTCGTGGACATCCTGCGGGAACGGGCGGCCGAGTTCTTCTTCGACAATGCCCTTGTATTCGGCAACGAGCGCCTGCCAATCTTCCGCCGACATTTCGGTGTCGGCATAAAAGCCCTTGTCTTCCTTGGCGATTTCGAGCGCTTCTTCAAACAGCCCGTGATCAATCCCGAGCACGACATCGCCATACATCTGGATGAAGCGGCGATAGGAATCCCAGGCAAAGCGCGCATCGCCCGAAGAGGCGGCCAGCCCTTCGACCGTCGCATCATTGAGCCCGAGGTTGAGCACGGTATCCATCATCCCCGGCATCGAGACCCGCGCGCCTGATCGCACCGAAACGAGCAGCGGATCGGCGGCATCACCGAAGGTCTTGCCCACGGTGGCTTCGACATGGCCCAGCGCAGCCGCCACTGCACTTCGCAAGTGATCGGAGAAATCCGCACCATCGCGCAGATAAGCCACGCATTCTTCGGTCGTGATGGTAAAGCCCGGCGGCACGGGCAGGCCGATGCTCGCCATTTCCGCAAGGTTCGCGCCCTTGCCCCCGGCCACAGTCTTATCCTTCTGGCGCGGATCGGAATGGTCGGCATTGCCGCCAAAAACATAGACCGTTTTCAATGTCATGGCACTTCCCGCAAAAGTGTTGGAGCGGCGGACAGGATCATCCCTCGATCCGGCTGAAATCGGCGACGCGGTGGACGGCATCGCGGAAGCGCGCCAGCAGTGCAAGGCGTGCGGTGCGCTTTTCCGCCTCCTCGGCGTTGACAGTCACCTCTTCAAAGAACCGGTCGATGGGCGCGCGCAAGGTGGCGAGCGCGGCCATGGCGTCGGCGAAGCGTTCATCCTCGACTGCCTGCGCGGCGCGCGGGGCGGCGGCATCGAGCGCGTCTATCAGTGCCTTCTCGGCCGGTTCGGGGGTGTAGGAAGGATTGCTTGGGCCGTTCGCGTCGAGCGTAGTCGAGACGCCATCGCCTTCGGTCTCTCGACTACGCTCGAGACGAACGGAGGTGGGTTCGAAGCCTTCCTTCTTCAGGATATTCGCCGCGCGCTTGTAGCCCGCGAGGAGGTTGGCGCCATCCTCGGTGGTAAGGAAATCAGTGAGTGCTCGAGCGCGAGCCTCCACCCGATCGAGACAACCGTCCGTATCGGAGCCCTCAGTCCAGGCACGTGAGGCTTGGATGTAATCATGACGAACACCCTCGTCTTTCAATTGCACTCCCAAACGGTCGAACAGGAAGTCCGCGACCCTTAGGCCATGGATTCCATCAGACCCTTGGCCCCAAGCCCCCGCCGCAGACTGGAGGTGCAATCGAAGGCCATTTCGCTGGATCAGACTCAAGTAACCTAGACCCGCCCGTCGCAACGCAAACGGGTCTTTCGAACCCGTAGGCAGCAGATTAATTTTGAAAAAGCTCAGGAGATTATCCAGCTTGTCCGCCAGCGACACCGCCACCGTCACCGGCGCGGTGGGCACATCGTCGCCCTGCCCGACCGGCTTGTAGTGATCGCGGATCGCGTCCGAAACTTCCTGCGGCAGGCCTTCCTTCGCGGCGTAGTAGCCGCCCATCAGGCCCTGCAATTCGGGGAATTCCCCGACCATTTCGGTGACGAGGTCGGCCTTGCACAGCCGCGCGGCCTGTTCGGCGAGGTCGGCCAAGCTCTTCACGCCGTTCCCGTTCGCCTCGAGCGAAGTCGAGAGGCCCTCTTGAGTGTCTCGACTACGCTCGACACGAACGGAATTGGGTTTGATTATCCCCTCTTCGCACAACCACCGCGCCAGCTTGGCGACACGCTCGACCTTGTCGGCCACCGTGCCCAGCTTCTCGTGGAAGGTGATGCGCGCCAGCTTTTCGGCATGGACAGCGAGCGGCGTCTTCTGATCCTGCTCCCAGAAGAAGCGCGCATCGGACAGCCGCGCGGCCAAAACCTTGCGGTTGCCGTCAACCACCACCGCCGGATCCGTTGCCGCGATATTGGCGGTGCAGATAAAGGCATTGGCGAGCTTGCCCTGCGCGTCCTCGCACACGAAATATTTCTGGTTCACCCGCGCGCTGAGCTGGATCACCTCGGGCGGCACATCGAGGAAGGCTTCGTCAAAGCGGCCAAGCAGCGGCACCGGCCATTCGGTGAGCCCGGCGTTCTCGATCACCAGTCCTTCATCGGCGACCAACGTCAGCCCCGCCTCGGCAGCGACCTTGGCGGCGCCGTCGCGGATCAGGGCCGCGCGTTCCTCATGATCAACAATGACATGCGCGGTGCGCAGCTTGGCGGCGTAGTCATCCACGCCCTCAATCATGATCGCGCCATAGGCATGGAAGCGGTGACCGAAGGTCTCACGGCCCGATACGATCCCGCCCACATCCACAGCGATCACCTCGCCATCGAGCAAGGCGACGATCCCCGAAAGCGGCCGCACCCAGCGCAAGCTGTCGGTGCTGATCGAAGCCGCGCCCCAGCGCATCGACTTGGGCCAGGCAAAATCGCGGATGATCGCGGGGATCGCAGCGGCCAGCACGTCGGCCATGGCGCGGCCGGGCTGCGCGATCATCGCGAAATAGGTCATGCGGCCCTTCACATCGCGCAATTCGAGCTGATCGCGGGTGACACCGTTCTTCTTGCAGAAGCCGTCAATCGCGGCATCGGACGCGCCTTCGGGCGGGCCCTTGGCTTCCTCGCTGACAGCGGCGGTCGCGAGCGGCAGCCCACGTGCAATCAGCGCCAAGCGGCGCGGGGTCGACCAGACGGTGAGTTCGCCCGCGGTGACCCCGGCAGCATCCAGCTCGCGGCGGAACAGCTTTTCGAGCTCCGCGCGCGCCCCGGCTTGCATCCGAGCGGGGATTTCCTCGCAGCGCAGTTCGAGCAGGAAGTCGGCCATCAGAAATTCCGTTCGGGCTGAGCCTGTCGAAGCCCTGCCCTTTCTTTCAAGAAGTGCGGCCCTTCGACAAGCTCAGGGCGAACGGGGGTGTGGGGCGAGGACATCAGACGAGACTCCACCCCGGATACTTCGCCTGCCATTCCGGCGTCATCTTTGCGGCATAGGCCTCACATGAAGAACGCGCCAGATCGCGCACCCGGCCAATGTAGCTGGCGCGCTCCTGCACCGAAATCACGCCGCGCGCTTGCAGCAGGTTGAAGACATGGCTCGCCTCGATCGCCTGTTCATAGGCGGCGATCGGCACGCCTGCGTCAAGCGCATTGCGGCACTCGACCTCGGCCTTGGCGAAGAGATCGAACAGCCCTGCCGTGTCTGCGATCTCGAAGTTCCATTTCGACATCTGGCGCTCGTTCTCCAGGAACACATCGCCGTACGATACTCCCGCCGTGTTGAAGGCGAGATCATAGACGTTGTCGACGCCCTGGATGTACATCGCGAGCCGTTCGAGCCCGTAGGTCAACTCGCCCGCGACCGGCTTGCAATCAAACCCGCCCATCTGCTGGAAATAAGTGAACTGGGTGACTTCCATCCCGTCGCACCAGACCTCCCAGCCCAGCCCCCAAGCGCCGAGCGTCGGCGATTCCCAGTCATCCTCGACAAAGCGGATATCATGCGCCAGCGGGTCGATCCCGATCGCCTTGAGGCTGCCAAGATAAAGCGCCTGAATGTCCGGCGGCGAGGGCTTCAGGATCACCTGATACTGATAGTAGTGCTGGAGCCGGTTGGGGTTCTCGCCATAGCGCCCGTCAGTCGGGCGGCGACACGGCTGCACGAAAGCGGCATTCCACGGCTCTGGCCCAAGCGCGCGCAGGGTCGTCGCGGTGTGAAACGTGCCCGCGCCCATCCGCATATCATAGGGTTGCAGGATCACGCAGCCTTGCGCGGCCCAGAAATCATGCAGCGTGAGGATCATGTCCTGAAACGAACGCGCCGGATCGCGCGGCGCAGGGACAAAGGATGGGGCAGCGTTCATGGCGGCTCGCCATGGCTGAAGGCCTGATAAGCGTCAATGCCGCAACGCAGCACAAGCGGGGATTGCCGCGGGTTGCGCCGCGCAGAAGTCAGGCAGAGCAGACTTAAAGTCAGGTTCTCTTGACATAGTCAGCGAATCACGACATATAGTCATGCATACCTGACATTTGGTCAGGCAGACCTGATGGAGACCTGTGATGGACGTCTTTACCAGAAACGCCCGGATAAGGCTGGTGCTCGGCATCCTGACGATGGGCGCAGCGGGCTATGCCTTTGGCACCGCCGCCGCCCGTATCGCCAACGCCATGGGGCTGTAAGAAATGCCCTACCGTCCTTACGCCATGACTGAGACCGACCGCAGCTACGCTTATAAATATGTGTGGTTCAGCGCGGCCTGTTCGGTTGTGCTGCTGCCACTTTATCTCTTCGGTGCACAAGGCCTCCCCTATGGTTGGGTCTTCGGCGGCACCGTGGGCGGATTGCTGGCTTCTGCCGTCACTGGGCGCACGGATGATTACTACCGGAGCCTGTGTGCCGTCGGACATCGCTGGGTGGCATGTGCCTTGAGCCTTTACATCCTTGCCGGTTGGTTTCTGTACTTGACCGATGTCGGGTCACCGGCAGGACGGGGCATGCTGTCCGCAGGCATCTCACCGGGCCCCACGGGCGCCGCAGCACTATTTTTTGATGGGCAGCTCGCTGCGATCATGCTCGCGATCATCTATCACGCCGGATATGGCTTCCAGTGGCTCCGTGATCGCGCTTGGTCTGAGGACGGAGCATGAAAAACCGTCTCAAAGTGCTGCGTGCCGAGCGTGACTGGAGCCAGGCGGAACTCGCCGGACGGCTCGACGTGTCGCGGCAGGCTGTCAACGCCATCGAGACTGGCAAACACGATCCCTCGCTTCCCCTTGCCTTCAAAATCGCCCGGCTGTTCGACATGCCGATCGAGGACATTTTCGACGACGGAGAAACCGCATGATCCTTGCAAAGAAATCCGTTCTGGGCCCCGGCGAAGCGCGCACCCGCACCCGCCAGCGCCGCCAGATGATCTTTCTTGGCGTAAGCGTCGTGATTGGCGGCACCATCGGTGGGCTGACCGGCGCGTTTGATCAAGGCGATGGCAGCCTGTTCTCGGGCGATTGGGACAAGCTCAAACTCAATCCCGCGATTGCCGTGCTTGTCTCTGCCCTGCTCGTCATCGGCTTCATTGCCCTGCCACTGCGCGGCTTTGGCCAAATCGACGAATTCAAACGCGAGAACAATTTCATCGGGTTCACCGGCGGCTGCCTTGCCGTGCTGGTCGGCTTCCCGATCTGGGCAGTGCTTTATGCCGGCGGAATGCTGCCCCCGCCGCACGCGTTCGGCATCTGGCTGCTCGGGTTTTTCGGGATGTTCGCATCCTACCTGATTGCCCGGATCCGAGCATAAATTTATGCCTTTTCTTTCAACACTTAGCTAACCCGCTCATTCATATTCTGAATTTGCCACAGAAAAAGGATACGTCTCATGAAACTTGCCAACCTGCTCAAGCTTTCCGGTGCCACCATCACCCTGTTCGCCGCAGCACCGCTGCTGGCGGAAGACGTCGCGGCACCGGCGACCGAAGCCGCCGCCACCGCCTCCACAACCGCCGCAGCTTCCGGCCCGGCGATGTGGAAGGTCGCCGATGACGACACCACGATCTACCTGTTCGGCACCGTCCATATCCTGCCCAAGGAAGTGCAGTGGCTTGATGTCACCATCACCGATGCGCTCGCCAAGTCCGATGTCATTGTCACGGAATTGCCGATGGGCCCCGAGGCCGAAGCGCAATTGGCGCAGGTGACCATGGCCAAGGGTCAGTTGCCGCAGGGCACCAAGCTGCGCTCGCTGCTGAACAAGGAACAGCTTGCCACTTACGAAGGCGCCTTTGCCAGCCTCGGCCTGCCTCCGCAGGTTGCTGACCAGCTGGACGGGTTCAAGCCGTGGTTTGCCGGTCTCAACCTCACCATGTTGCCGCTGATGATGAATGGCTATGATCTCAATTCGGGTGTCGAGAAGGTGCTGATCTCCAAGGCGGGCAACAAGGAGCGCGGCGCGCTGGAAACCGCCGAATTCCAGCTCGGCATCTTCGACAACCTGCCGCAGGATTCGCAGATCGCGTTCCTGATGGAAGCGGCCACCGGCATTGGTGAGGCCAAGGATATGCTCGATCGCATGGTCGCCGCCTGGGTCAAGGGTGATGCCGAACGGCTTGCCGCCATCATGAACGAAGGCATGGATGATCCGGCGGTGATGGATGCCCTGCTCCATTCGCGCAACGCCAATTGGGCGGAGTGGATTGCCACCCGCATGGACAAGCCGGGCACGGTCTTCATTGCCGTGGGCGCAGGCCATCTTGCAGGCGAAAAGAGCGTGCAGGATTACCTCGCGGCCAAGGGCATTGCCTCCAAACGTGTCAAATAAGGCGAGGACGCGATGATCCGCGCATCATCACCCGCGATCACCGGCAAGGCGGAGCCATGGCTTCGCCTTGCCATCCTCGCCCTTGCTTTCGCCGTGGCGCTGGCGCTCGGCGCCTGCTCCGAACGTGCGGACGAAAGCGAACAGGCGCGCGGCAGCCGGCCTGCTGCCAGCCCCTTGTTCTACGAGATCGCGCGGGACGATGGCTCGGCGCGGGGCTGGATGCTCGGCACCATCCATGCCCTGCCCGAAGGCACTGCGTGGCGCACACCTGCGATCAGCGATGCCATAGGCAAAGCTGATCGTCTGGTGGTCGAGGTCGCGGCGCTGGATGATGTAGAGGCCATGGCGCGCACCTTCCGGCAACTTGCCACCACGCCTGATCTTCCGCTGCTGGCCGCACGGGTGCCGGCTGCGCGGCAAGGCGAGCTGGCGGTGCTGGCTGACAAGGCGGGGCTTGGCCCAAGCCAGCAACGCCAGACCGAAAGCTGGGCCGCGAGCCTCATCCTTGCCCGGGTCAACGCGCTGGGCGACCCGGCCAATGGTGTGGATCGCGCGCTACTGCGCACCTTTGCCAATCGGCCCGTGCGCGAGCTTGAAGGCGTCCGCGGACAGCTCGGCATTTTTGATCGCCTATCCGAAGCCGAACAGCGCGCCATGCTGCTGGCGGTGCTCGACGCCAGCAAGCAGGGCCAGCGCGAGGCCGAGGCGCTGCAAAGCGCATGGCTGCGCGGCGATGTTGCCGCGCTTGAAGCGGCATCCCAACGCGGGATCATGGCTGATCCGCGCCTGCGCGATGCCTTGCTCATCAACCGCAACCAGCGTTGGCTTCCCCTGATCGAGAACGAACTGGCAGGCCCCGGCCGTCCGCTGATCGCCATTGGCGCAGCCCATCTTGTCGGCCCCGATGGTCTTGTAGCCCTGCTTGAAGCGCGCGGCTGGCGCCTGATCCGCCTGACCTGACCGGCACCCTGCCCTACCAATTGCTTGCCAAAGCAGCCTGCGCTCTCTAAGGGGCCGCGCTTCGGCGTCATGGTCATCCCTGGAGGCGCGGCGCCGGGAACACTCTATCAACACGCATTCGAAAGGCACGTATCATGAGCGACGTTCTCAACCTGCCGGCCGAAGCGCGCGAACGGGCTGGCAAGGGAGCCTCCCGAGCACTTCGCCGCGAAGGTCGGACCCCTGCGGTCATTTATGGCGGCAAGGAAGCCCCTGTCCAGATCCACGTCGAGGAAAAGGAACTCGTCAAGCAATTGATGACGGGTCACTTCTTCAACTCGATTGTCGAGCTCGCCGTGGGCGGCAAGACCATCAAGACCCTCGCCAAGGACGTTGCCTTTCATCCGGTGACCGATCGCCCGCTGCACGCCGATTTCCTGCGCCTCACCGGCGACAGCAAGATTGAAGTGCAGGTGCCGGTGGTGTTCGTGAACGAAGACGCCTCGCCCGGCCTCAAGAAGGGTGGCGTGCTCAACATCGTGCGTCACGAACTCGAACTGGTCTGCCCGGCGGAAAGCATCCCCGGCGAAATCCAGATCGACGTGACCGGCAAGGATGTTGGCGATTCGATCCACATCAGCGAAGTCACCCTCCCCAAGGGCGTGACCAGCGCGATCACCGACCGCGATTTCACGATCGCAACCCTGGTGGCCCCGTCGGCGCTCAAGAAGAGCGAAGGCGAAGCGGCCGAGGACGCTGCGGGCGAATAAGCCCCGCGACGCAACGCATACAGGCGCCGGGCTTGCTCAGGGCAAGTCCGGCGTTTTGTTTTGGCACCAGCCTCGGTAGGAATTGGACATGCAACTTTGGGTCGGCCTCGGAAATCCCGGACCGCGCTATGCGCTCCACCGCCATAATGTCGGCTTCATGGCGCTTGATGTGATTGCGGATATGCACGGCTTCGGCCCAGTGCAGACGCGGTTTCAAGGCTGGACGCAGGAAGGGCGGATCGGCGGGCACAAGGTCCTGCTGCTCAAACCCGCCACCTTCATGAATGAAAGCGGCCGCAGCGTGGGCGAAGCAATGCGCTTCTACAAGCTTGGCCTTGATGCGCTCATGGTGTTTCATGATGAGCTCGATCTTGCGCCCTTCAAGGTCAAGGTGAAGCAGGGTGGCGGCACCGCGGGCCACAACGGACTGCGCTCGATCGATCAGCATTGCGGCGCCGATTTCCGCAGGGTGCGCATCGGGATCGGCCATCCAGGGCACAAGGATCGGGTCACGGGCCATGTGCTCGGCAATTTCGCCAAGGTGGAGCAGGATGATCTCGCCGCGATGCTGGGCGCGATCGGTGCCGAGGCCGAATGGCTGGCCAAAGGCGACGACGTGCGCTTCATGAATGATGTCGCCCTGCGGATGCAGGGCTGATCGCGCCATGCAGCGCGTGCTCATCATCGGGCCGTGCGGTTCGGGTAAAAGCACGCTGGCGCGCGAGATCGCACCGCGCCTTGGTTTGCCGCTCATCCACATGGATCAGCTGGGCTGGCAGGCGGGCTGGGTCGAAACCGAAAAGGCCGAGCTCCATGCCCGCTTGGGCGAGGCTGTGGCGGGGGAGCGCTGGCTGATCGAGGGCAATTACGGCAGCACGCTTGGCCCCCGGCTCGAACGGGCGGACACGGTGATCTATCTCGATTTCCCGATCCGCCTGTGCCTGTGGCGGCTGATCAGGCGGATCGTCACCCTGCGCGGTCAATCGCGCCCCGATATGCCCGAAGGCTGCCCCGAACGCTTCGATGCGGCATTCTTCTGGTACGTGCTGAACTGGAATTCCGGCCCCCGCCTACGCACCGAAGCCCATATCGCGCCCTATGCAAACAAGGTGATCAGGCTGCGCAATCCGCAGATGCTTGCAGATTGGCGAAATGCCAATAGGCTTGGCTGACCCGTTTCAGCCAAGGATCTTTGCCATGACCCGTCTCAACCGCCGCAGCCTGCTGGCTGGCATCGCTGCGACTGGCGCGCTCAGCGCCGCCAGCACTGCGCAGGCGCAAGCGCCCTATACCGCCAAGCCCGCCAATCTCGCCGGTACGAGCGTGCTGATCACTGGCTGTTCGTCGGGCTTTGGGCGGCTCGCAGCCGAATTGCTCGCGCGGCAGGGGGGCCGCGTGTTCGCCACCATGCGCGGCCTGCCCCGCGCCGAAGCGGATGAGCTGCGCGCGCTCGCCCGGACCGAGAAGCTCGATCTCCATGTCATCGCCATCGACGTGACGATGCCCGAACAGATCGCCGCAGGCGTGGCCGAGGCCGAACGGATCAATGGCGCGCCGATTGATGTGCTGGTGAACAATGCCGGGATCGGGATCACCTCGCCGGTCGAGGTGCAGGATCTCGCGGCGACGCGCCTGATGTTCGAAACCAATGTCTTTGGCCCGCATCTGATGGCGCGGGCGGTGCTGCCGGGAATGCGCCGCAAGGGCGGCGGGCAGATCATCCAGATCTCGAGCCAGCTTGGCCGGGTCATCACGCCCTATTCGGGGCATTATTCCGCCACCAAGTTCGCGCTCGAAGCGATGAGCGAGCAGCTCGCCTATGAACTGGTGCCGCATCAGATCGATGTCAGCATCATCGAGCCCGGTGGCTATCCCACCAAGGTATGGGTCAATCGCAACACCTATTCTGGCGCACTCAAGGCCCGCGCCGAAGCGATCCACACCGCAGGCTATCCCCAGCAGGTGGCGCGCATGGGGATGGAGGATGGCTCGGGCCGCAGCAATGATCCGATGGATGTCGCGCGGGCGATCGCCGATCTCATCGCCATGCCGCCCGGCACCCGCCCGCTGCGCCTGCCGGTTGCGCCCGGCAACAAGCCGCAAGAGCCGATCAACGCGGTGACCGCGCAGGTGCAGGTTGCCTGGCTGGGCAATTCGGGCGTCGGCCCGCTGATCCGCGGTGTGCATCAGCGTTGAGGCGCTAGCCAGCTCCGCGAAGCGCGGCTAAGGGGGCCGCCACCAGCTTCCAGCGAGAAAGAGAGATCATGGGTTTTCGCCTCGGGATTGTCGGCCTGCCCAATGTCGGCAAGTCCACCCTGTTCAACGCACTGACAGAGACACAGGCCGCGCAAGCCGCCAATTATCCGTTTTGCACGATCGAGCCCAATGTCGGTCAGGTCGCCGTGCCCGACGAGCGGCTCGACAAGATCGCCACCATCGCCAAGAGCGCCAAGGTGATCGCAACCCAGTTGGGCTTTGTCGACATTGCCGGGCTGGTGAAAGGCGCGAGCAAGGGCGAAGGGCTAGGCAACCAGTTTCTCGGCAATATCCGCGAGGTGGACGCCATCGTCCACGTGCTGCGCTGTTTCGAGGATGACGATATCCAGCATGTCGCCAACAAGGTCGATCCGCTCGCCGATGCCGAAGTGGTCGAGACCGAGCTGATGCTGGCTGATCTCGAAAGCCTCGAAAAGCGCGTGCCGGCCGCCGCCAAGCGCGCCACCGGCGGCGACAAGGAAGCCAAGGTGATGGCCAGCGTGCTGGGCCAAGCGCTCGAACTGCTGCGCGAAGGCAAGCCCGCGCGCCTCACCGTGCCCAATGACGAGGAAGAAGCGCGCGTCTTCAAGCAAGCGCAATTGCTCACCGCGAAGCCCGTGCTCTATGTGTGCAATGTCGCCGAGGAAGACGCGGCCGAGGGCAATGATCTGTCCGCCAAGGTTTTCGCCAAAGCGGCCGCCGAAGGAGCCGAAGCTGTGGTCGTGTCCGCCGCGATCGAGGCCGAACTGGTGGGCATGCCGTTGGAAGATCGCGGCGAATTCCTCGAAGCGCTGGGCCTTTCCGAAAGCGGCCTCGCCCGCGTGATCCGTGCCGGATACAAGCTGCTCGGCCTCAAGACCTTCTTCACCGCCGGCCCCAAGGAAGCCCGCGCGTGGACTTTCCCCGATGGCGCCAAGGCCCCGCAGGCAGCGGGCGAGATCCACTCCGACTTCGAACGCGGCTTCATCCGCGCCGAGACGATTGCCTATGCCGATTACATCGCGCTCGGCGGCGAAGCGGGCGCGCGCGAGGCGGGCAAGTTGCGACAAGAAGGCAAAGAGTACGTCGTGCAGGACGGCGACGTGCTGCTCTTCAAATTCAATGTGTGAGGAGGTGAACCGCCAGGCAGCGAGGCCCGGCGTGTTGGAGACACATGAGACACTGTTCAAGAACGAAAAACCTGCCTTGGCCAGCGATGCCCTGAGCAGTGCGTGGAAGGGGCGCGAGGGAAGGCAAGCCGAGTTCATTCATGCGCCGTAACCGCAGCCGCATAATGTAGGAAAGCGAGGATGTGGGGAGAGAAGCCCTCGCACTCGTCACCCCGGACTTGATCCGGGGTTGGGCTTCTTTGGGATCAAACGTGATCAGATCGTAACTTCGGCAAAGGCACCTCTCGGCATATCTGGGCTACCAAGCGAGTAAAGTCGGTTGAGATCGGTTGCAGGCCTGACACGAATGCCTCGAACTCAACTGGAGTCATCTCCAGCCTGCCTGCATGCACAACCGACTTACGCTCGCCCGCAACGATAACGGGCCGATGATCATACATTGAGAAGCCGATTGTGGTGCGGTCTTTCGCGTCTGGTGGGATTGCCATTAGGCCGTGCACCAAAAAATGGCGCCTTGGTTCAAAGCTATCAAAATCTTGAAATGCAGCCTGTAATTGTCTTGAGTATGCGCTGATCGGTCCGGTTTGCGTGATCAGAGCTTCAAGCCGCCTACGCTTCTTTTCCCAAGGCTTCGGCAAGTCGCCGAGATGATTATAGTCTGGGTGTTCTCGCGCTCGGATGATGAGTTCCGAGACAGCAAACTCAATGCCGCTATATCGATGAATAAATAGCCCACGGAGCCTAATGGCTTCCTTAATAGCATCGAACTCGGGATCAAGCGATTGGTTGGCGGCCATGAGCCTAATGCCGCCCGAACAGCTTTTCGACATCGGCCATGGAAAGCTTCACCCAAGTGGGTCTTCCGTGATTGCACTGGCCTGAGCGCGGAGTCGCTTCCATTTCGCGCAGCAGCGCGTTCATTTCCGCGACCGAAAGCGCCCGCCCTGCCCTGACCGATCCGTGGCAAGCCATCGTCGCCAGCACCAGATCAAGCCGTTCGGCGAGCAGCAGCGCACCGCTCTCATCCTGCCTGCCATGCTTGGCGATATCATCGGCCAGATCGCGCAGCAGCTTGCCCGTATCGGCCTGCGCGATCGCGGCGGGCACCGCGCGCACCAGCATCGCGGCAGGCCCGAAGCGTTCGATCATCAGGCCATAGCGCGCGAGGCCTTCCGCCGCATCCTCAAGCCGGTCGCAATCGACCTCGTCCATTTCGACGACATCGGGAACGAGCAAAGCCTGCGCGCGGCGCACGCCCTCTTCCGCGCCGCCTGCGCGGAGCCGTTCAAGCACGAGGCGTTCATGCGCCGCATGCTGATCCACCAGCACCAGGCCGTCCGCCGCCTCGGCAACGATATAGGTGTTCGCCACCTGTCCGCGCGCGATGCCGAGCGGGAATTGCTGCGCCTCCTGCGGGAGCGGTGCCGCTTCCTCGGCGCGGCCTTGGGGCATGGCAAAGGTCTGTGCCATTTCCTGCAACAAGAGCCCCTCCCCGCTCGGAGAGGGGTTGGGGAGAGGTGTGCCAGACCATGCGGTATAGGGCATACCTCCTACCCCCGTCCCCTCCCCCAAGGGGAGAGGAGACGTGAACCCCGGCTCGCTCATCCACCGCGCCATCGCGCCGCGATCCGGCGTCTGCGCGCTGCGCCGATCCCCCGTAGCCAGCGCCTCGCGCAGCCCGGACACAATGAACCCGCGCACGCCCGCGCTGTCGCGGAATCGCACTTCGGTTTTCGCCGGATGGACATTCACATCGACATCCTGCGGCGGGATATCGAGGAACAGCGCCAGCACCGCGTGGCGATCCCGCGCAAGCATATCGGCGTAGGCCCCGCGCACCGCGCCGACGAGCAAGCGGTCTTTCACCGGGCGGCCATTGACGAAGAGATACTGGTGATCGGCGACCCCGCGATTGTAGGTCGGCAGGCCCGCCACCCCGGACAAGCGCATCACGCCATGCGTGGTCTCGCGCTCTGCCGCGATGGCCACCGCATTGTCGCGCAGCTCATGCGCGATGATCCGCGCCACCCGGGTGGCGAGATCCTCACCCGCTTGCAGGTCCAGCAGCTTGCGCTTGCCGTTCTCTCCGCTTGCTTCCAGCACAAAGGCAATGTCGGGCCGCGCCATCGCAAGCCGCCGTACCACATCAAGGCAGGCGGCCTGCTCGCTGCGGGGGGAACGCAGGAACTTGCGGCGCGCGGGTACCTTGGCGAACAGCGCTTCGACCCGCACCCGCGTGCCGGGCGGCAGCGCGGCGGGCGTATCCTCAACCAGTTCGCCATGATCGACGACCCGCCGCCAGCCCTCCCCCGCGCCGTGTTCGCGGCTTTCAAGCGTCAGGCGCGCGACACTCGCAATCGAAGGCAGCGCCTCACCGCGAAAACCGAGTGTGGTGACCAGCTCAATCGCTTCATCCGCGCCGATCAACGCTTCGGGCAGCTTGGACGTGGCATGGCGTTCAAGCGCCAGCGCCATCGCATCGGGTGCCATTCCGCAGCCATCGTCGCTCACCTCGATACGGCCCAAGCCGCCATCGGTGAGCGCGACGGCGATTCGCCCGGCACCGGCGTCTATCGCGTTCTCGACCAGCTCCTTGAGCGCCGCAGCCGGGCGCTCAACCACTTCGCCCGCAGCAATGCGGTTGACGAGATGCGAGGGAAGACGGCGGATTTCGGGCATTTCATGTCACGCTAGCGACAGGCGGAGGCAATTTCGAGGGAAGCGGTGCGATAATCACCAAGCGATTGCACAAATTTTTTGGCGTTTTGTCTGCGGATTCGCTAGGCGCTTCGGGCGCATGTCATAAACGGGATCAGCAGTGCAGCGTGGCCACCCTTTCGGGCGGCGCGAGCGAGCCTTTCCGTCATCACTGGAAAAAGACCACATCATGAGCTTCCTGTCCAACCTGTTCAAATTCGGTTCGCAAAACATGGCCATCGATCTCGGAACGGCCAACACGCTCGTTTACGTGCAGGATCAGGGCATTGTGCTCAACGAGCCGTCGGTGGTCGCCATCGAGACGATCAACGGGATCAAGCGGGTCAAGGCCGTGGGCGATGATGCCAAGATGATGATGGGCAAGACGCCTGATAGCATCGAAGCGATCCGCCCGCTGCGCGATGGCGTGATTGCCGACATCGAAATCGCTGAAGAAATGATCAAGCATTTCATCCGCAAGGTGCATGGCAAGCGCAACCTGTTCAAATATCCCGAAATCGTGATCTGCGTACCCTCGGGTTCGACCTCGGTGGAAAAGCGTGCGATCCGTGATGCGGCTTCCAACGCGGGCGCATCCGAAGTGCACCTCATCCTCGAACCGATGGCGGCGGCTATCGGGGCAGACATGCCGGTGACCGAGCCGGTCGGCTCGATGGTGGTCGATATTGGCGGTGGCACCACTGAAGTCGCAGTGCTTTCGCTGCGCGGCCTTGCCTACACCACATCGGTGCGCACCGGCGGTGACAAGATGGACGAAGCCATCGTCTCCTACGTGCGACGCCACCACAACCTGCTGATCGGCGATGCCACGGCAGAGCGGATCAAGAAGGATTACGGCATTGCGCTCGTCCCTGAAGACGGCGTGGGCGAGACGATCACCTTGAAGGGCCGCGATCTCGTCAATGGCGTGCCCAAAGAAATCACCATCAACCAGGCCCATGTCGCCGAAGCGCTGTCTGAACCGATTGGCGCCATCGTTGAAGGCGTGCGCATCGCGCTCGAAAACACCGCGCCCGAACTCGCTGCCGATATCGTCGATCAGGGCATCGTGCTCACCGGCGGCGGCGCGCTGATCCAGCGGCTCGACGAGCATCTGCGGGAAGAAACCGGCCTGCCGGTCTCGATCGCGGAAGATCCGCTGCTGTGCGTGGCGATCGGCACGGGCCGTGCCATGGAAGACCCGATCTATCGCGGCGTTTTGATGAACGCCTGAGCTGTGCGACCTGCGCGCCCCGTGCGCGCTTCATGATTGGCAAAGAGGACTAAGGCAGCATGGCGCCCCCCGCATCGCGCCGAACGGGTTATTCAAGGAAAGCACAATATTCGGTCTTTACCGGCTATCTGCTTGCGGCCCTTGGCGCGCTGCTCGGATTGATCCTGCTGGCTGTCTCGTTCTATGAGCCCGGCGCTTTTGCACCGCTGCGCGGTGTGGCCGGGACTGTGACAGCACCGGCGGGCGAGACAACCGCCTCGGTGCGCAGCGGTTCGCAGGGCATCTGGGCGTCGATCAGCGGCTTCTGGCATGCGGGCAGCCAGAACGCGGCCTTGCGTGAAGAGCTCGAAATTGCCCGCGTCCGTCTTGCCGAGGCCGAAGCCGTCGCCGCCGAGAACGCCCGTCTCAAGGCGCTGCTTGATCTGTCGCGCACCGAGGCCAAGCCGGTTGCCGTTGCTCGCCTCGTCGGTTCGAGCGCGGCGAGCGCGCGGCGCTATGCCTATCTCGCGATCGGCGCCGACAAGGGCCTTGCCCCCGGCATGCCGGTTATCTCGGAAAAGGGCGTGATCGGCCGGGTGCTCGAAGTTGCGGGCCGCGCGACCCGCGTCATGCTGCTGACCGATAGCGAAAGCGTGCTGCCGGTCCGCCGCGCGACAGATGATGTTGTTGCCTTTGCCGAAGGGCGCGGGGACGGGTTCCTGCGGATCAAGCTGATCAACCTTGGGCTCAACCCGCTGAAGGTCGGCGATCTGATGGTGACGAGCGGGGCCGGCGGCTATTACCGCCCCGGCATTGCGGTCGCGGTGGTGACCGAATTGCAGCCCGATGGCGCGCTGGCCCGGCTGGTGGCCGAACCGTCTGCCACCAATTTCGTGATGATCGAGCCGGTGTTCGAACCGGTCGCTGTCAAAGCAGCGCAAACCCCGCCCGAACGCACGCTGGCCGAAGAAAATGCCCGCACGAGCGGTGCCATGCAGACGGACGAGGCGGCGGCACGGTAATGGAACAGTTGAACCCGCGCTCCCGTTCGGATCGCTACGGCAGCCGGATCAACCGCGCCCCCTCCCCGCTGCGGGCGACGAGCGTGCCCTATCTCACCATCATGGCGGGATCCTTCCTGCCCGCGCTGCTGATTGCCGATCTGATGCCGCTGGCCCCGCCCCTGGGTTTCCTGATGTTGCTCGGCTGGCGGATCATGCGCCCCGGGCTCCTGCCGGTGTGGATCGGCGCGCCACTGGGTGCCTTTGATGATCTGATCAGCGGCCAGCCCTTCGGCAGCGCAGTGCTGATGTGGTCGCTCGCCATGATCGGACTGGAACTACTCGAAGCGCGCTTCCCGTGGCGCGGTTTCTGGCAGGACTGGTTCACCGCCAGCTTTGCTGTCACGCTCTACCTGATCGCGGCGATGGTGACATCGGGTGCGGTGCTGTCGCAGCCCTTGCTGATCGCGGCGCTGCCGCAATTTCTCACCGCGGTCCTGATCTACCCGCTGCTGGCGCGCGTGATCGCCGGGCTTGATCGGTTCCGCCTCACCCGGACGCGGAGGCTGGCATAATGGGCTGGTGGCCGCTCGGAGGCGATGGCAAGCGCACAGGCCCGCTGATCAACGCCAGCATCCTGCGTGACCGGTTTGATCGCCGGGCGGTAGTGATCGGGGCTGTTCAAGGCGGCATCGGGGTGCTGCTTGCCGGGCGCATGGCTTATCTCGCGATTGCCGAGAATGAGAAATACCAGCTCAAATCCGAAAGCAACCGGGTCAATCTGTCGCTGATCCCACCGCGTCGCGGCTGGATTCTGGATCGCAACGGGGCTCCGCTCGCCTCGAACCGTGCGGATTTCCGGGTCGACGTGATCCCCGAGCGGCTGCGCGATCCCGACAAGACAATCGATCTGATCGGCAGTCTGCTGGGCCTGTCGGTCACCCGGATTGCCGATATCAAGGCCGATGTCGCCGAGGCGCGGCGGTTTCGCCCCGTCGAGGTCGCAAGCGGGCTGACCTATGAACAATATGCCGCGCTCAGCGTACGCCTGCCCGATCTTCCAGGGGTGGTGCCCCAGCGCGGCTTCTCGCGCTTCTATCCGACGGGGCCGAGTGTCGGCCACCTCATCGGCTATGTCGGCCCGGCTTCAGCCGAGGAATATGAGAAAGACCCGAACCCGATCCTGATCACGCCGGGCTACAAGATCGGCAAGGACGGGGTCGAAAAGCAGTTCGAGAAAGACCTGCGCGGCATTCCCGGTGCCCGCCGCGTCGAAGTGACAGCCTCGGGCCGGATCGTGCGCGATCTCGAAAGCCGCGATGATGTGCAGGGCAATCCGGTGCGGCTGACGATTGATGGCCCGTTGCAGGACTATGCCGCGCGGCGCATCGGGCTCGAAAGCGGCTCGGTGGTGGTGATGGATTGCCGCACCGGCGATCTGTTGTGCATGGCTTCGATGCCGAGCTTTGATCCCAACAGCTTTTCCGACGGCATCGGCAGCGTCGAATATGCCATGCTGCGCGATGATGAACGCGTGCCGCTGCGCAACAAGGTGCTCAAGGGCCTTTACCCGCCCGGCTCGACCGTGAAGCCGATGGTGTCGATGGCGCTGCTCGAAAAGGGTATCGACCCTGACGAGACCGTGTTCTGCGGCGGCGGCTTGCAGGTCGGCAATCGCCGCTTCGGGTGCTGGAACCGACGCGGCCATGGCGCCACCAACATGGCCAAAGCGATCTACCAGAGCTGCGATGTCTATTTCTATGCCATGGCCCAGCGGGTCGGGATGGACCCGATCGCGACAATGGCGCGGCGCTGCGGGATGGGGCAGGAATTCCCCCTCCCCGTGATCAGCCAGTTTTACGGCACGGTGCCCGATCCCGCGTGGAAGATGAACAAGTTCGGGCGCGAATGGGCGACCTTCGACACTGTCAACGCGACCATCGGGCAAGGCTACATGCTGGCCAACCCCTTGCAGCTTGCGGTGATGTCTGCCCGTCTTGCGACCGGGCGGCATGTGATGCCGCGCCTCACGCTCGACACCAAGCCCAAGGGCTTTGACACGATCGATTTCTCGGGCGAGCAGGTCGATTATGTCCGCCGCGCGATGAGCGATGTCGTCAACGGGCCCGGCACGGCGGGCCGTGCGCGCCTGCCGATCCCCGATGTCCTGATCGCGGGCAAGACCGGGACCGCGCAGGTTGTCTCGCTCAGCAAGTCGGACGGCAAGTCCGGCCCGTGGAAATATCGCGATCACGGGCTGTTCATCTTCTTCGCGCCCTTCGACAATCCGATCTATGCCGGTGCGGTGGTGATCGAGCACGGCGGCGGATCGGGCGCGGCCTATCCGATCGCCCGCGACGTCACGACCTTTCTGTTCGATCCGGCGAAAGGGATGGACGCGCTGCTCGCGCTGGAAAAGCAATGGGGCGGCACCGCCCAGCAGCGGCTTGCGGCGCGCTATGAGGCCTATGCCCGCGAGCGCGGCGCTGATCTGCCGCGGCCGCCGCGGCAGGATCGCGACATCTTCGAGCAAGTCGAGGCCGAGGCCCGGATCGCGGCGACGCGTTCGCAAAGCATCGCCAATGAGGTGGTGACCCCGCGGCCCGAGGCCAATCCTTCGGCAGCCTCACCCCCGGATGCGGCGAGCCCCAGTGGGAGTGCCGCACCGGCCGCAGCGGCGCCTTCACCTGCACCCGCGCCAGCGCCTGCGCCTGCGCCGCCTCCAGGCGGGACCACGCCATGAAGCCCGCCACCCGCAGCATCATTCCCGAACCGATTGCCCGCCAGCCCTGGGAGGTCTTGATCCCGGTGATGCTGCTGACCGCATTCGGCGGCTTGGTGCTCTATTCCGCGGGCGGCGGTTCGATGGAGCCTTTCGCCACCTCGCACTTCATCCGCTTCGGGGTGTTCATGGTGATGGCGGCGATCATCGCCGCCATGCCGCGCGAAGCCGTGCGCGTGCTGACCTATCCGTCCTATCTGCTGGTGCTGTTGATGCTGATGGGGGTCGAGATTGTCGGCGCGGTCGGTGGCGGCAGCCAGCGCTGGCTCGAATTCGGCCCGATCCGCATCCAGCCTTCGGAGATCATGAAACCTGCGGTGGTGCTGGCGATGGCGCGCTTCTACGCGACCTTGCCCAACGGGATGATCGGCACCTGGCGCTCGCTCGTCCCCTCGGGAATGCTGATCGTTCTCCCGATCAGTCTGGTGCTGATGCAGCCCGATCTCGGCACCTCGGTGGCGATTGCCTTTGGCGGCGTGGTGGTGATGTTTCTGGCCGGGCTCCCGCTGTGGTGGTTCCTGCTCGCCGGGGGCGGCGCGGTCGCGGCGGCCCCGCTGATCTATTTCTTTGCGCTGCGCGATTATCAGCGCGCGCGGGTGACGACCTTTCTCGATCCCGAAAATGATCCGCTCGGGGCAGGCTATCACATTGCCCAATCGAAGATCGCGATCGGATCGGGCGGCTTGTTCGGCAAGGGCTTCAACAACGGCACGCAGAGCCATCTTGAATACCTGCCCGAACCGCACACGGATTTCGTGTTCGCGACCATGGCCGAGGAATGGGGCCTGATGGGCGGGGTTTTCGTGCTGGTGATGTATGCGCTGATCCTGCGCTGGGGGATGAAAGTCTCCCGCGAATCGCAAGACCGCTTCTGCGCCCTGCTCGCCGCGGGCGCCACGGCGACGATTTTCTTCTACATCGCGATCAATCTGCTGATGGTGATGGGCATGGCCCCGGCCAAGGGCATCCCCTTGCCATGGATGAGCCATGGCGGATCATCGATGATGACCAACATGATCTGCATCGGCTTGTTGATGATGGTGAACCGCTGGAATCGCGAAGCGCCCAAATCAGGACTTTCTGTCTGAGACAGGCCGCGAAAAGCGCTTGCCAATCCCGCTGACGCAGCTAATAGCAGCGCCTCACGCGAATCAAGGCGCGCCGCTGGCAGCCCGATCCGCGATGCCGACACTCTCGGTATGGACGCATAGCTCAGTTGGTAGAGCAGCTGACTCTTAATCAGCGGGTCCTAGGTTCGAGCCCTAGTGCGTCCACCATCCCCTTCCCTCACTTGATCGGAACAACAAGCCCATAGGGCTTGCACGAGATTGTATTGCCTCGCTGCGCGGCTTGGCCGATAAGGCACGGCGAAGTCGCCACGCACGGCTTCCGGGGCGTAGTAACCCCGAACAGAGACGGATGGGCTGCCCGTCTGTGGCCTATGCATCCTTGACCCTTATGGTCGGGGAGCCTGCGACGCATGTCCAGGGCTTCCCAGCCTAAAGGTCGCAGGGACCGATCTCTGTCGGTTTACTAACTTCCCGATCACCAAGGCTCTTGGGTGAAGTCGCATGCGGGGGCGCACCGCCACCGACTTCACGGAAGAAGAGGCACGCTATGCCCAAGGGAACACGCCACACGCTCACCGGTGACTTGCGGTGGGACACGCGCCAACGGATGCACCGCGTCGATCTGGGGGATGGTGCGCATTGGTTTGTCGATCTGCCAGCGCAGAGCGAGCACTTGGCGGGCCAGCGCGTAACCGTCGAAGGCATCCGATCGGGTTTCAATCTGCTGGACGCCGAACGCGTATGGACGGGGGATAGCCCGCCGCCGCCGCGCCCCTCGTGGCTGGCGCGCCTGCGCGGCTGGTGGACTGCCACCGACACCGGCGTGTCTCGCTAGGCCAACCCACGGCTCACGCACCAGCGCGCTTGCTATCACACTGCGATGTGATAAAGCGCACGCATGAGCACATCAACAATCACACGCGTGCGTGAACTCGTCACATCAGGCACCATGACCCGCGCCGGTCTCGCCCGCGCGGCCGGGCTGCATGCCAACACCTTGCGCGATTGCACCGACAGCGCGTGGAACCCGACGGCGGAGACCCTCGCCAAGCTCGACGCCTTCCTTGCCGCCAATGATGACAAGCCGGTGCTCGCCACCATCGAGGAAATCATCGACGAGGCGCGCAACGGGCGGATGTATATCCTTGTCGATGATGAAGACCGCGAGAACGAAGGCGATCTCATCATCCCGGCGCAGATGGCGACCCCGCAGGCGATCAATTTCATGGCGATGCACGGACGCGGGCTGATCTGCCTCGCGCTCGACAAGGCGCGGGTCGATCATCTTGGCCTCACCCCGATGAGCCGCAACAACAAGGAATCGATGCAGACCGCCTTCACCATCTCGATCGAGGCGAAGGAAGGGGTCACCACCGGGATTTCGGCGGCAGACCGCGCGCGCACGATTTCGGTGGCGATTGATGCGGCCAAGGGCCCCGATGATATTGTCACACCCGGCCACGTCTTCCCGCTGATGGCGCGCGATGGCGGCACGCTGGTGCGCGCCGGGCATACCGAAGCAGCGGTTGATATCTCGCGGCTCGCCGGGCTCAACCCGTCAGGCGTGATCTGCGAGATCATGAACGAGGATGGCACGATGGCCCGCCTCGATGATCTCATCAGCTTTGCCCGCAAGCATGATCTCAAGATCGGCACGATCCGCGATCTGATCGCCTATCGGATGCGCAATGATCATCTGGTGGAGCGGCTCGACGAACGCAGCTTCACCTCCGATTATGGCGGCCAGTGGCGGATGATCACCTATCGTGATCGGGTCGCTGGGAACGAGGCCTATGTGCTGCAAAAGGGCCATGTCGTGCCCGGCGAGCCGACGCTCGCGCGGGTGCATCCGATTTCGGTGTTCGATGATGTGCTCGGCCAACCCGGCCCGCGCAAGCGTACGCTCCAGCGCGCGATGGATGTGATTGGCGCGCACGGCGCGGGCGTGATCGTGATCCTGACCGGCCGGGTCGGCACCGGCGCGTGGACCCGTGATGAAGAGCTGCGCAATATCGGCATCGGCTCGCAAATCCTCGCTGATCTTGGTGTCACTGATATGGTGCTGCTGTCCAATTCCCGCCCCGATCTGGTCGCGCTGGAAGGCTTTGGCCTGACGATTGTCGATCACCAACCCATTCCGGAGTAAATCGTCGTGGCGATGAAGGCCCTGCGTGCTGTCGCGATCGCGCTCTCGCTGTCGCTCATGATCGGCGAGTCATGGCGTAGCTGGGGCGTCGGACGGCCGGTGATGTTCGTGCTCGACGACATGCTCATCGGCGGCTTTCTGATTGCGGCGGCGATGGCCGTCGGCACCGACACGGTGCGCACGCGCGCCGCTTTTGCCGCAGCCTGGGGAACCGCGGCCGGGATGCTTTACACCAGCTTTTTCGGCAAGGTCTTCGCGCCGCAGACCAGTGAGGCCGGAAACTGGGATCTCGGCATCCTGACGACCCTGATCGGGGTCGCCTTCATTGTATCGCTCGCCGGAATGTGGTTGAGTATCACTCTGCCTTCATCAGCACGATCCCTCGGATCGCAACCGGAATAGTGAGACCATGGCCAAGTTCCTGATTGTCGAAGCGCGGTTCTACGCACACCTCAATGATATGCTGGTCGCGGGCGCGCGCGCCGCGCTCGAAGCGGCCGGGCATGAGGTCGAGGTGCTCACCGTGCCCGGCGCGCTTGAAATCCCCGGCGCGATCGCACTCGCTGCCGAAAGCGATCTCTATGATGGCTTTGTCGCGATCGGCGTGGTGATCCGCGGCGAGACCTATCACTTCGAGATCGTGGCGGGGGAAAGCGCGCGCGCGATCATGGCGCTGACGATGGACGGCATTGCCATCGGCAATGGCATCCTCACGGTCGAAAACGAAGCGCAGGCGCTGGTGCGCGCTGACCCGGCGCAGAAGGACAAGGGCGGCGAGGCGGCCAAGGCGGCGCTGGCGCTGCTCGAGATTGCCCGGCGTTTTGGCTGAACGGTGAGACTGGGGTGCCGGGCGCCTGAACGCCCGGCGCCTTCTCAGCGGCCGAAGCAGCCCTTCCCGGCGTAAAGCGCGCTGGTGCCCAGCTCTTCCTCGATGCGGATCAGCTGGTTGTACTTGGCGAGCCGGTCCGACCGCGCGAGCGAGCCGGTCTTGATCTGCCCGCAATTGGTGGCGACCGCGAGATCGGCGATGGTCGCGTCCTCGGTTTCGCCCGAACGGTGGCTCATCACGCAGGTGTAACGTGCGCGGTGCGCCATATCGACCGCGGCGAGCGTTTCGGTGAGCGTGCCGATCTGGTTGACCTTGACCAGCAGCGAATTTGCGAGCCCCTTGGCGATCCCGTCCGACAGGCGCGCCGGGTTGGTGACGAAGAGATCATCGCCGACCAGTTGCACCCGTCCGCCGAGCAATTCGGTCACCGCGGCCCAACCGGCGAAATCATCCTCGCTCATGCCGTCTTCGATCGAGCGGATCGGGTAATCATCGCACAGCTTGGCGAGATAGGCGGCCATCTCTTCGCCCGACAGGCTGAGCCCCTCGCCCGAAATCTGGTACTTGCCATCCTTGAAGAACTCGGTCGCCGCACAATCGAGCGCGAGCACGATATCTTCGCCCGGCGTGAAGCCCGCCTCGCTGATCGAGGCCATGATGAAATCGAGCGCCGCGCGGGTGCTGGCGAGATCGGGCGCAAAGCCGCCTTCGTCGCCCACGCTTGTGGCCAGGCCCTTCTGGTGCAGCCCCTTCTTCAAGGTATGGAACACCTCTGCGCCCCAGCGCACGCCTTCAGCAATGCTGTCTGCCCCCACCGGCATGATCATGAATTCCTGGATGTCGATGGGATTGTCGGCATGTTCGCCGCCATTGATGATGTTCATCATCGGCACCGGCAGGACATGGGCCGAAACCCCGCCGAGGTAGGAATAGAGCGGCAGGCCGCGCGCATTGGCCGCCGCCTTGGCGACCGCGAGCGAGGTACCGAGAATGGCATTTGCGCCAAGGCGGCTCTTGTTGGGTGTACCGTCAAGATCGATCAACGTGAGATCAATGTCGCGCTGGTCTTCGGCATCGAAGGCTTCGAGCAGCAGATCGCGGATTTCGGTGTTGACGGCGTCAACCGCCTTGAGCACGCCCTTGCCCTTGTAGCGGGCGGCATCGCCATCGCGCAGTTCAACCGCTTCATGCGCACCGGTCGAAGCGCCCGAAGGCACCGCCGCGCGGCCAAAGCTGCCGTCTTCCAGCAACACATCCACTTCGACCGTCGGATTGCCCCGGCTGTCGAGGATTTCGCGCCCGTGGATGTCGATGATCGCAGTCATGTTTGGCTCCGGCAAGAATGTGTTATAGTGTGATAGCACACTGGAGGCGACGATTCTGGATGGCGTCGCGGCCGTGCGATCCCTATGCGCCCGTTGCGTGCGGCGCAAGCTGCGGTATCGCCCCGGCCACGCTTCCTGTTTTCGATGCAGGGCTACCCCCTGGCCTTGCCGCGACACACAAGATGAGGTGAACGATCATCATGGCTGAAACCAAGACCCGCAAAACCACCAAGACCCCGGCTCAATCGGCAAAAGGTGCAACCACGGCGAGCAAGGGCCCGGTCAAGGCCGCCTCGCGCAAGACAGCGGCCACGGCAGCGGCCCCCACGGCGCCGGTGACGGAAGCCAAGAGCCGGTTCAACGCCGCGCTCGAAGAAGCCAAGGCAGGCGCGGCTGCGCTGCGCGCCGAGGCCGAAAACCGCGCCGGTGCGGTCCGTGAACAGGCGCTGGTGAAGAGCGATGATCTCGTCTCCGAAGCGCGCGCTTATGGTGACAAGGCGCTCCACAAGGCCGGTGAACTCGCTGTCGAAGGCAAGGCTGTCGCGAGCGACGTGATCGCCTCGCTCGGCAAGGTGGTCGCCGATACCGCGCCGCAGATCGATGAGAAGCTCGGTGAACAATATGGCGATTACGCGCGCAAAGCATCGCGCAGCCTCACCGAAGCCTCGGCCAAGCTCGAAACCAAGAGCCTTGATGAACTGGGTGAGGATGCCCGCGCCTTTGTGCGCAAGAGCCCCGGCACGGCGGTCGGGATTGCGGCGGTCGTCGGCTTCCTGATCGCGCGGCTGTTTCGCGGATCGCGCGACTGAGCGGCCCCGGACCCGCGGTGCTGCAGGACGCCATAATGCCAGAAACGCCGCAGGGCGGCCCCGATGCCGCGCAGGATGACACCTTGTCCGACGAAGCGCTGAGCGATGAGGAAACTTCCCTCAGCGCGGACATCGCCGCGCTGATTGATAGCGGCCGCACCTATGCCGAGGCAGAGCTCGCCTTCCAGAAAACCCGGGCCGCGCTTGCCGGCGACAATGCCGCCAAGGCGATTGGTGCGCTGGTGCTGGCGCTGGTGCTGCTCAATATCGCACTGACCGCGCTGGCGATCGGCGCAGTGCTGGCTTTGCAGCCGCTGATCACCATCTGGGGAGCCATTGCCGTGGTGGTGGGTGCCCTGTTGCTGGGCGCGGGGCTGCTGGCGCGCAGCGCCAAGGCGCGCGGCAAGCTGCTCGGTGTGATGTTTGGCGAAGGGAGCGGCCAGTGACCACGCTGCCCAAACGCTATGTCGAGGACAAGGCGCTGCGCGATGCCGCCAAAGGCGTGCTCGAGGCGGATATCGAACATTTCAAGGCGACCCTTGCCGATCAAGGTCTCGCCGGTCGCGTCAGCGCGCAGATCAGCGGCTCGGTCAAGCGCCGCATCAGTGCTGGGGCGCAGGATGTGCTGGCGCAGGCCAAGGAAACCGCCAGCGATCATCGCGGCGTGCTTGCGGTGCTGGTGGGTGCGCTGATCCTGTGGTTCGCGCGCGCGCCGCTTATGGAATTGCTGGGTCTTGATGCCGCCGACGAGGCCGATGCGGAGGACGGGACCATCGACGAGGATCAAGGAGCCTGAACGATGAACAGCCACACCCCCAATCTCGCTGAGGCCAAGCGCGATGCGCTGCGCGCGCGAATCGAAGCGGCCGAGCGCCGCATTGCCGAGCGCACCTTGCTGGATGACGCACGCGATGCTGCGCGCGCGGCAACCGATTATGCCAAGGCCAATCCGGGCAAGGTGGTGGCCGGTGCGCTGGTGCTGGGCCTTGTCATCGGGCTGCTGACCTCGCCCGGCCGGGCGCTCGCTGGCAAGGCGGCCGCGCAGGTCACGGGCAAGACGCGCCGTGTGGCGAGCGGCGCTGCCACCAAGGCGAGCTCCAAGATCGGCATGATGCTGGCCAACGCGCTGGTGGCGCAGGGGCTGCAAGTGCTCGATGCGGTGCTGGAAGGTGCCAACACCGGCCGCGCCCGCGCGGGCCAAATTGCTGACAAGGCCGCTTCGGAAGCCGAACGGCTTGGCCGCGAAGCCGCGGAAAGCTCGAGCGCCCTCGCCCGCAGCACCCGCGCAAAGGCAAAAAGCGCAGCGCGCGATATCGCCAGGCGCGTCAGGGGATAGGCCCGCCCTGCTCTTGCCCTTGGCGGGACGCTGGCGCTATGGGCCGCGCCATCTTCCCCTCCCCAAGGAACAGACACCATGGCAGAAACCACCCCGACCCAGCGGCTCCACCTTGTAATGGGTGGCCGCGTCAAAGACCCGCGCGGGCTCGAATTCCAGGACCCGGAAAGCATCCACGTTGTCGGCGTCTACAGCTCCTATGACGCCGCGGTGGACGCGTGGCGCGCCCAGGCGCAGCGCACGGTTGACGATGCCGAAATGAAATATGTCGTCGTCCACATTCACAAGCTGCTGACCCCGGAAGACTAGGGGCAGCGCCGCTCGGCATGGACGTTTGCATCCGCCGCTTCCGCGAGGATGATGCACCGGCGCTGACCGCGCTCACCGTGGCGGCGATCCGCGTCATCGGTGCGGGCGCCGATAGCCCCGATCAGGTCGCAGGTTGGGCCGCGCGTCACACCGATGCGGCGCGGTTCTGCACGCGCGCCAAGGCGGGTGACACAATCCTGGTGGCCGCCGACGGCGATGATGCACCCTGCGCCTATGCCGTGCTCGAGCCGGACGGGCACCTCGACATGCTCTATTGCCACCCCGACCATGCCGGGCGTGGTCTGGCTGCCGCGTTGCTCGCTGCTGCGGAACAACAGGCGCGCGCGGCGGGGGCCAAGCGCCTGTTCACCGAGGCGAGCGAACTCGCCCGCCCGGTGTTCGCGCGCGCGGGATACGTGCTGCTCCACCGCCGGGACTTCACCATTCCCCACGCCGGACGGGCTATCCCGATCCACAATTATGCGATGGAAAAGCCTCTCGGCTGATCGCTCAGATGAATTCGATCTTCTCGACGAGGTAGAACTTCTCGCCCGAAGGCACCGTCACCTCGATCTCGTCACCGACCTGCTTGCCGATCATCGCGCGGGCGAGCGGCGAATTGTAGCTGATGCGGCCCTTGTTGGCATCCGCCTCGGTCTGGCCGACGATCTGATAGCGCACCGGCTTGTCATGCTCATCAAGCATGGTCACGGTCGCCCCGAAGATGATCTTGTCGCCCGAAAGCGTCGCCGGATCAATGATCTGCGCACGGCTGACCTTGTCCTCGAGCTCGGCGATCTGGGCTTCGACCTGACCTTGCCGCTCCTTGGCGGCATGATATTCGGCGTTTTCCGAAAGATCGCCATGGGCGCGCGCTTCTTCGATCGCTTCGACGATTTTGGGGCGTTCCTCGCGCAGCACTTTGAGGTCAGCGGTCAGCCGCTCATAGCCCTCGGCCAGCATCGGAACCTTTTCCATCGTCGCCATCTTTCGTTCGTCCTGTCTGTTTTCACCGACTTAGCCCCCACACAGGCGAAAGAACCACCGCTGCCGCGCAAGATACGGCCGCCAGCTCCTGCGATGTAAGGGGGAGGAATGATCGGTCAGGCTTTATAATAGTCCTGCATTGCGCGGACTGCAAGTTGCTCCCGCTGGATTGTCGAAATCGCGAGCGCAGCGGCGACCGAAGCGGCGGCGGTGGTGTAATAGGGCACCTTGTTCGCGAGCGCGGCCTGGCGGATCGATTTGCTGTCGAGCAGCGATTGCCACCCTTCCGTGGTGTTGAAGATCAGCGCGATATCGCCATCGATAATCCGGTCGACAATATGCGGCTGGCCTTCGGCAACCTTGTTGACCCGCTCCACCGCAAGGCCCTGTTCGGCGAGATAGCTTTGCGTACCGCCCGTGGCGATGATCTTGAAGCCTGCCTCGATCAAGCGGCGCACAGCGGGGGTGATCGCGGCCTTGTCGGTGTTCTTGACCGATACGAACACTGTCCCCGACTTGGGCAGCACCATCCCGGCACCCAATTGGGACTTGAGGAAGGCGGCTTCAAATGTGGCATCGATCCCCATCACTTCGCCGGTGGATTTCATTTCCGGCGAAAGCACGGGGTCAGCACCGGGGAAGCGCGCGAAGGGGAACACCGCCTCTTTCACCGCCATATAGGGCAGATCGCGCTTGAACGGCTCGAAGCTGTTCAACGGCTCGCCTGCCATAACACGCGCGGCAATCTTGGCCACCGGCTGCCCGATGGCCTTGGCGACGAAAGGCACGGTGCGGCTGGCGCGCGGGTTGACCTCGATCAGGTAAACCGTGCCGTCCTTCACCGCGAACTGGATGTTCATAAGCCCTTTGACGCCGAGCGCATGGGCCAGCGCCTCGGCCTGCCGCTCCATCTCCGCGATGATATCGGCAGGCAGGCTGTAGGGCGGCAGGGTGCAGGCACTATCGCCCGAGTGGACGCCCGCTTCCTCGATATGCTGCATCACGCCCGCGATCCGCACTTCGGTGCCATCGCACAGGGCATCGACATCGCATTCGATGGCATCGCGCAGATATTGATCGATCAGCACCGGGCTATCGCCCGAGACATTCACGGCGGTGGCGATGTAATCATCAAGCTGCGCTTCGCTGTCGACAATCTCCATCGCACGGCCACCCAGGACATAGGACGGGCGCAGCAGCACCGGATAGCCGATGCGGGCGGCCACCGCGGCGGCCTCGTCACGGCTGCGGGCAATGCCGTTATCGGGCTGCTTGAGCTTCAGCTTGCTGACCAGCTTGGCGAAGCGCTCACGGTCTTCGGCAAGATCAATCGCATCGGGCGAAGTGCCGAGGATCGGGATCCCTGCGTCTTCCAGTGCCTGCGCCAGCTTAAGCGGGGTCTGCCCGCCGAACTGCACGATCACCCCCACCAGCATGCCGTTCTGCTGTTCAACCCGCAGGATTTCCAGCACATCTTCGGCTGTCAGCGGCTCGAAATAAAGGCGATCCGAAGTATCGTAATCGGTCGAGACGGTCTCGGGGTTGCAATTGACCATGATCGTCTCGAACCCGGCCTCGGCCAGCGCGAAACAGGCATGGACGCAGCAGTAATCGAACTCGATCCCCTGCCCGATCCGGTTCGGCCCGCCGCCGAGGATGACGATCTTCTTGGCGGAGGACGGCGCGGACTCGCACTCAGGCTCACCAAAGCTGGGCGCTTCGTAGGTCGAATACATGTAAGGCGTGATCGCCTCGAATTCGGCCGCGCAGCTATCGATCCGCTTGAACACCGGCGTGACGCCCAGCTTGTGCCGCAAGCTGCGCACTTCTTCTTCGCTGGTCGCGCCCGCCATGGCTTGCAGCGCATCGTGGAGCAGGCCCGAACGCTTGGCCTGGGTCTCGGCAAGTCCGCCAGCTACCCCGACCGAACGCACTGCGAGCGTGGCAAGGCGGCGGTCGGAAAAGCCCATGGCTTTCAGCTTGCGCAGCCCGGCTGCATCAATCGGCAGGCCGTCTTTCTGCACGGCACGCTCGGCGGCGATGATCGCTTCGATCTGGCGCAGGAACCATGGGTCGTAGAAGGTGACGGCGGCGATCTCTTCCACCGAAAGCCCCTCGCGGAAGGCTTGGCCGACCTTGAGCAGCCGGTCCGGCGTTCGGCGCGAGAGCGCAGCGTTGATGACATCGCGCGGCTGGCCTTCCAGCTCGGGCACGCGGTTGAAGCCATCAAGCCCGGTTTCGAGCCCGCGCAGCGCCTTTTGCACGCTTTCCTGAAAATTGCGGCCAATCGCCATGACTTCACCAACGCTCTTCATGGCCGTTGAGAGGTCATTTGCTGCGCCCTTGAACTTCTCGAAAGCAAAGCGCGGGATCTTGGTGACGACGTAATCAATGGTCGGCTCAAAGCTGGCCGGGGTCGCGCCGGTGATCTCATTGGTGAGTTCATCGAGAGTGTAACCCACCGCCAGCTTGGCCGCGACGCGGGCGATGGGAAAGCCCGTCGCCTTCGACGCCAGCGCCGAGGAGCGCGACACGCGCGGGTTCATCTCGATCACGATCAACCGGCCATCCTTGGGATTGACCGCGAACTGGACGTTCGAGCCGCCCGTCTCCACCCCGATCTCGCGCAGCACCGCGATGCTGGCCGAGCGCATGATCTGGTATTCCTTGTCGGTCAGCGTCAGCGCCGGGGCGACGGTGATCGAATCGCCGGTGTGGACGCCCATCGGATCGACGTTCTCGATCGAGCAGATGATGATCGCGTTGTCCTTGCGGTCGCGCACCACCTCCATCTCGAACTCCTTCCACCCGAGGAGCGATTCCTCGATCAGGACTTCGGTGGTGGGCGAGGCGTCGAGGCCTTCGGCCACGATCCGGTCAAACTCGGCCTTGTTATAGGCAATCCCGCCGCCGGTGCCGCCGAGGGTAAAGCTGGGGCGGATGATCGAAGGGAGCCCGGTGCGTTCAAGGATTTCGCGCGCCTGTTCGAGCGTGTTGGCGACACCCGAGCGGGCGCTTTCCAGCCCGATTTTGTCCATCGCATCGCGGAACCGCTGGCGGTTTTCGGCCTTGTCGATGGCGTCGGCCTTGGCCCCGATCATCTCGACGCCGTATTCGGCAAGCACCCCCATCTCATCGAGCTTGAGCGCGCAGTTCAGCGCCGTTTGCCCGCCCATCGTCGGCAGCAGCGCATCGGGCCGCTCCTTGGCGATGATCTTGGCGACGATATCCGGGGTAATCGGCTCGATATAGGTGGCGTCCGCGAACTCCGGATCGGTCATGATCGTCGCGGGGTTCGAGTTGACGAGGATGACGCGGTAGCCCTCCTCCTTCAACGCCTTGATCGCCTGCGTGCCGGAATAATCGAACTCGCAGGCCTGGCCGATGATGATGGGGCCAGCGCCAATGACGAGGATCGAGGAGATGTCGGTTCTTTTGGGCATTAGCTTGCGATTCCAACAATGAATTGGATGAGGCTTGTTGACGCGAAAAAAGTCTGAAGCACTGGATGCGTCAGGATTGTCACGATGTCTCGCCAGGGCGAATTGGGAGCTTCAAGGAGGCAAATCACGGCTTCGACGCGCTTGCATGCGTCGAGTCTTGTCTGTTCGTCCGCGTCCGACTGTATGATTAACGAGAGCAATTCATTGGCTTTGGCTCGAATTACGACCTTTTGCTCGTAAGAGATCGCTTTCGACAATCCAGTCCAATCAGTTGAGTCGATCAGCCGAGCCTTTTCTGTAGAATCTTCAAGATTCTCGAATTTGGATGGATCGTTTACGAAATCACGTCCTGCGTCCGTCACATAGAAATCTTCGAAAACCGGACCTCGCTTATTACGAGCATCAAGGAAGCCATTATAAGCAGCCGCGTCCATGATTTCGCCGGGTGAGTGCTCGGTCGTGACATTGTCATTAATGAGTTTGATCAAATCCAACCTTGAAAAGTATCCACCATTCGGGATCGGCTTGAGCACGCCTTCTTCGGATACGACTGCACGCAAAAATTGCTGAAGTGAAAGCGAGAGGCTCACCCCAGCCCCCCGACAAACTTCTCGAACAGGTAGAAACTATCCTGCGGCCCCGGCGACGCCTCGGGGTGGTACTGCACAGCAAACGCCCGCTTGCCCTTGATCGCGATGCCGCAATTCGTCCCGTCGAACAGGCTCACATGGGTCTGTTCGACATCCTCCGGCAGGGTCGCTGCATCCACCGCAAAACCGTGGTTCATCGAGGTGATCTCGACGAGGCCGGTGGTCTCCCCCCAGCCCTCACCCACCCGCTGCACCGGGTGGTTCGCGCCGCGATGGCCCTGATGCATCTTGATCGTCTTCGCCCCCGCAGCGAGCGCGAGCATCTGATGGCCAAGGCAAATGCCAAACAACGGCACGTCGGCATCGAGCAGCGCCTTGATCACCGGCACCGCATATTCGCCCGTTGCCGCCGGATCGCCCGGCCCGTTCGAAAGAAACACGCCGTCGGGCTTGAGCGCCAGAATATCATCGAGCGAGGTTTTCGCCGGCACCACCGTCACCCGCGCACCGGCCTTCACCAGATTGCGGAAGATATTGTCCTTCGCGCCGTAGTCGATCGCGACCACGTGGGGCTTGGCATCGAAGGCCGCGCGGCCATAGCCCTTGCCGAGCGTCCAGTAGCCCCCTTCCCAGCCTTCCTGTGCCTCGCGCGAGACCCGGATGGCGAGGTCCATCCTCTCGAGCCCCGGCCAAGCCTTGGCGCGTTCCAGCAGCGCCGGAATATCGAACTGGCCATCGGGCGCATGGGCGATCACCCCATTGGGCGCGCCGCTCTGGCGGATGCGGCGGGTAAGCGCGCGGGTATCGACGCCGGCCAACCCGATCTTGCCCGCCTTCGCCATCCAGTCGATGAAGCTTTCGGCCGAGCGGAAATTCGACGGCTGCGTCACATCCTCGCGCACCACACAGCCGACCGCGCCTTCCACCCGGCTTTCCATGTCCTCGGGGTTGGCGCCGACATTGCCGATATGCGGGAAGGTGAAGGTGACGATCTGCGCCGCGTAGGAGGGATCTGTCATCACTTCCTGATAGCCGGTCATCGCGGTGTTGAAACACACCTCGCCCACCGCGCTGCCGACAGCGCCAAAGCCGCGTCCCCAGATCACCGTGCCATCGGCCAGAACAAGGACTCCGCTCGCGCCTGATGGTTGCGCGCGGGTGGATGCGGGGTCGGCCATGGGGCGCTCCGTTGACAGGGTTTCCAGCGATGGGTGCTAAGTTTCGTCCGCTAGGCGTGTGCGCCCTTCGCGTCAACCTAGGCGAGGCCTACTATTTGCGTTAGAGGCGCGCCGCATTCAGTGATCCACAGGAAACACCAACCATGATCCGTGATGATATCAAGGCCGCCACCATTGCTGCGATGAAGGCGGGCGAGAAAGACCGCACCGCCGCGCTCCGCCAGATCAGCGCCAAGATCAAGGACCGCGACATCGAGGAGCGCACCTCGGGCAAGGCGATTCCCGATGATGAGCTGGTGGTGAGCGTGCTCCAGAAAATGGCCAAGCAACGCCGCGAATCAATCGAGATGTATGTCAGCGGCGGGCGCGAGGAACTCGCCGCGGTGGAGCGCGCCGAACTCGCCGTGATCGAGGAATTCCTCCCGCAGATGATGGATGAAGCCGCCACCAAGGCAGCAATCGAGGCCATCAAGGCGGAAACCGGCGCGTCCACCATGAAGGACATGGGCACCGTCATGGCCGAATTGAAAGCGCGTCATGGCGCGGTGCTCGATGGCAAACTCGCCAGCGCGCTGGTGAAAGCGGCGCTTTCCTAAGTCCAAGCCCGTTCGTGTCGAGCGTAGTCGAGACACAGAACCAAGATGGAAGCAAAGCCTCTCGACTTCGCTCGAGGCGAACGGGTATGGTTGGGGCATGGCGTTCTGGTGCTACGTATTGCGCTGTTCTGACGGCATTTATTACACGGGCCACACCGACGATCTCGAACGCAGATTGGCCGAGCATCACCATGGTGGATACAGCGATTTCACCGCCGCTCGCCGACCGGTAGCATTGCTCTGGGCACAGGATTTTCCAAGTCGTCACGAAGCTCTTGCGGCTGAGCTCCGGATCAAGAAATGGTCGCGCGCGAAAAAGGAAGCTCTTGCCCGGTCGGATTGGGCAGCGCTGTCGCACTTCGCCAAGCCGCCATCCGAACGATCCACAGGCACTCGACTGGAAGATGCAGCGACTTTTCTCGACACGAACGGCGTTGAGGAGCAGTAAGGGTTCATGGCCATCACCCCGCAATGGAAGGACGAGCTGCGTGCGCGGATCACGCTGTCGTCGCTTGTCATGCGGAGCGTCAAGCTGACGCGTGCGGGCCGCGAGTTCAAGGGCTGCTGCCCGTTCCACGGCGAGAAGACGCCAAGCTTCTATGTCAATGATGCCAAGCAGTTCTACCACTGCTTTGGCTGCGGGGCGCATGGCGATGCGATCAGTTGGATGGTCGATCACAACGGCCTCGCGTTCATGGATGCGATCAAGGAACTCGCCGCCGAGGCTGGGATGGAAGTTCCTGCGCCCGATCCGGTCGCTGCCCAGAAAGCCGAGGCCCGCGCCAGCCTGATCGATGTGACCGAAGCCGCGCAGCGCTATTTCGTGGAGAACCTCGGTACCTCGAGCGGCGCGGCGGCGCGCGACTATCTCCAGCGGCGCGGGTTGAGCGCTGCGACCTTGCGCGAATTCGGCTTTGGCTGGGCCAGCGAGGACAAGCAGGCCCTGCCGCGCGCCTTGCCTCATTTTGGCGAAGATATGCTCGCCGAAGCCGGGATGCGGATCGTCACCGACAGCGGCGAGCGCTATGATCGTTTTCGCGGGCGGGTGATGCTGCCGATCCACGATTCGCGCGGCCGAGTGATCGCCTTCGGGGGCCGCATCCTCGACAGGCGCGACGGGGTCGCCAAATATCTCAACTCGCCAGACACGCCTTTGTTCGACAAGGGCCGCACGCTCTACAATCTCCACCGCGCCGCGCCTGCGGTGCGCCAGACCGGCCGCGTGGTGGTGGTCGAAGGCTATATGGATGTGGTCGCGCTGGCGCAGGCGGGGATTGCCGAAGCGGTCGCCCCGCTCGGCACCGCGCTGACCGAGATGCAGCTCGAGATGCTGTGGCGCATGGTCGAAGTGCCGGTGCTGTGCTTCGATGGCGATGCGGCGGGCCACCGCGCGGCGATGCGGGCGATCACCCGCGCCCTGCCGTTGCTGGCCCCGATGCGCTCGCTCGGGATTGTGCGCCTGCCCGCCGGGCTTGATCCCGATGATCTCATCCGTGAAAGCGGGGCCAAGGCAATGCAGGATATCCTCGGCCAGCCCGCCAGCCTCATCGAAACCCTCTGGGCGTTTGAACGCGATGCGCAACCGCTGACCACGCCCGAGGCCAAGGCCGGGCTCAAGGCGCGGTTGATGGCGCATGCCGACACGATTGCCGATCCGGAGATCCGATCGCTTTACCGGCGCGAGCTGTCGGAACGCTTTTCCGCCTTTGCCTATCCGCCGCGCGCGCAAACCGCGCCGCGCTATCAGCCTTCAGGGGGCGCACAACGTGGCAATTGGCGCGGGGCGAATATGCCGCCGCCCGGCCTGTCTTCCGAAGCACTCACGACGCTTGGCAAACTCATGCAGGGCGCGCAGCGTCAGAACCTGCTGATCGCCACCTTGCATGGTCTGGCGCTTCATCCGCAGCAGATCAGACGCCATGCCGAAGCGCTGGTCCAGCTTGCCCGGCATCATCCCGAAAGCGCCGATCTGATCGAATCGCTGCTCGAACTTGCAGAAACGCTTGATTCGCACGACCCAAGCGCCATATGGAGCCAGACAGGTCAACCTGCCCCGCCGGCGGATTCACCATTCGCCTTCCTCAGAGAAGGCACCGAGGTCGGCGATGCGTGCGAGGAATTGGCTGAAGCTGTGACGCTGCTGGTTGAAAGACCCGCGCTTGAGGCTGCGCTTGCGGCCACGATAGCGCGTTTCGAAAATGATCCTGAAGGATCTTTCGCCGAGCAGGCACGGCTCAGATTGCAGCTTGCCGCCGTGAATGAACGCCTGAAGCATTTCGGGCGTCGCAAAGCAGCCATGGCGGCAACCGACAGCGAAACCCCGCGCCGCGCGGGAACGGATTAACGGATGGGCTCTTTGGTCGTGCGGGACAACAGCACGCCCCGGCAGCCCCGCAAGATGGAACGACGCAGGACCCATGGCCTCGAGCGCAAACACCCCCGACAAGGATGATGCCCCGCTGATCGACCTCAACGAGGCGTCGGTCAAAAAGCTCATCAGCAAGGCGCGCAAGCGCGGCTATGTCACCTATGACGAGTTGAACGAGGCGCTGCCCTCGGGCGAGATGAGCCCCGATCAGATCGAGGACATCCAGACCGCGCTGTCGGAAATGGGCGTGCAGATCGTCGAAACCGACGAAGACGCCGAAGCCGAGGCCGAAGAGGATGGCGAGGACGTCGAGGTTGTCGGCAGCGACGACGACGAGACCGAGGACGATGACGACGGCGAGAAGAAGCCCGGCGTCAAGGATGCCCGCGCGGCCAACCGCAAGACCGCGACCGGCGATCGCACCGATGATCCGGTGCGGATGTATCTGCGCGAAATGGGCGCGGTCGAACTGCTCAGCCGCGAAGGCGAAATCGCCATTGCCAAGCGGATCGAAGCCGGCCGTGACATGATGATCATGGGCCTGTGCGAAAGCCCGATCACCTTCCACGCAATCATCCAGTGGTCCGAAGCGCTCAATGCGGGCGACATGCAGCTGCGCGAGATCCTCGATCTCGATGCCATGCTCTCCAAGGAACCACCCGCCGACAAGATGGCGGATGATGCCGAGGATGATGACGGCGAGATTTCGGAAGAGACCGCCGGACCGACGATCCGCGAGGATGACGAGGTTGAGGACGAGCCCGAGGCCTCGGATGACGAGGACGAGGACGGCACCCCGCGTCGCCGCGAAGAGGATGACGAGGAAGACAACACCCTCAGCCTTGCACAGATGGAAGCCGCGCTGAAGCCCGAAGCGCTCGAACGCTTCGCCCGCATCACCAAGCTCTTCAACGACTTCGAGAAATTGCAGGCCGAGCGGGTTGATACTCTCGCGGCGGGCAATGATTTTGCCCCGGCCAAAGAGAAGAAATACGAACAGCTGCGCGAAGATCTCACCGCCGAGGTCGAGAGCGTCCAGTTCCACGCGACCAAGATCGAATTCCTGGTCGACAATCTCTATGCCTTCAACCGCCGTTTGACGACGCTGGGCGGCCAGATGCTGCGCCTTGCCGAACGACACAAGATCAAGCGTGCGGATTTCCTTGCGGCCTATGTCGGCAATGAAATGGATGATGCGTGGATCGCCGAAAAGGCCAAGAAGGACAAGAAGTGGGCGGCCTTTGCCGAGCGCGAAGGCGCGGCTGTCGAACGCATCCGCTCGGAAATTGCTGATATCGCCGCACAGACCGGCATGAGCCTCACCGAGTTCCGCCGCATCGTCAACAT
>ERZ1066122.129-NODE-129-length-85377-cov-18.556222_pt1 | contig 85377 bp, 20 predicted proteins | sample MGYA00382769_ERZ1066122 | MGnify/ENA primary metagenome ERZ1066122 (study PRJEB33369, sample SAMEA5778352) | biofilm metagenome | biome: Industrial cooling water; feature: Water cooling tower basin; material: Biofilm | place: United Arab Emirates | collected... | reverse complement strand
GCATGCCGCAGATCGAGGTGTCCTTCGACATCGACGCCAACGGCATCCTGCACGTGAACGCCAAGGACAAGAAGACCGGCAAGGAGCAGAAGGTCGAGATCAAGGCCGGTTCCGGCCTGTCCGAGGACGAGATCCAGCGCATGGTGCAGGATGCCGAAGCGCACCGCGAGGAAGACAAGCGCTTCCACGAGCTGGTGCAGGCCCGCAACCACGCCGACGGCCTGATCCATGCCGCGCGCACCGCGATCAAGGACAGCGGCGACAAGGTGCCGGGTGAGGTCATCGGCCGCACCGAAGGCGCCATCGCCGAGCTGGAGACCGCGATGAAGGGCGACGACAAGGGTCAGATCGAGGCCAAGTCGAAGGCGCTGGAAGAGGCCGCGCAGTCGCTGCTCGCCGCATCGTCGGCCGGCCAGCCGGGCGGCCCGGACATGGGCGCAGGCCCCTCGGCGTCGTCGGCCCAGGCCGACGACGTGGTCGACGCCGAATTCACGGAAGTGAAGGACGACCAGAAGCCGTGAACCGGGCGTAGTCCCCCGTGAGTCGGAAGAGCCGGTCCTGTCCGGCTCTTCCGGTTTTCCGGCTCCCGGCTTCGCGCTGCCGACTCCGTGCCCGCCGCAGATCGGCTCGAACCCTCCGCGCGCGCTGCGGTTCCCCATTCTTCCCTGCAGATCCCGACTCCCGCCCGATGAGCAAACGCGATTACTACGAAGTCCTGGGCGTGGCCCGCAACGCCGGCGAGGACGAGCTGAAGAAGGCCTATCGCCGTCTGGCCATGAAGCACCACCCGGACCGCAACCCGGGGAACGCCGAGGCCGAAGCCGCCTTCAAGGAGGCCAAGGAAGCCTACGAAGTGTTGTCGGACGCCAACAAGCGGCGGGCCTACGACGCGCATGGGCATGCCGCGTTCGAGCACGGCATGGGGGGCGGAGGCGGGCAGGGCTACGCCGACATGAACGACATCTTCGGCGACATCTTCGGCAACATCTTCGGTGGCGGGGGGCGCGCAGGTCCGCGCCGCGGTGCCGATGTCGGGGTGATCATCGAGCTGGATCTGGAAGACGCGGTCGCCGGCATCGAGAAGCGCATCGAAGTGCCTACCCTCGCCGAGTGCACGCCCTGCAACGGCAGTGGTTCGGAAGACGGCAAGCAGGAGACCTGCTCCACCTGCAACGGCCGCGGCCAGGTCCGTTTCCAGCGCGGCATCTTCTCGATGCAGCAGGCCTGTCCGCATTGCGGCGGCGCCGGCAAGCGCATCGCCAATCCGTGCAAGGTCTGCAAGGGCGCCGGGCGGGTGGAAGAAGAAAAGGTCCTGTCGGTGAAGATCCCCTCGGGCGTCGACAACGGGGACCGCATCCGGCTGGCCGGCGAAGGCGAGGCCGGCCCGGCCGGCGCGCCCGCAGGCGATCTGTACGTCGAGATCCGCGTGCGTGAACACGCCATCTTCCAGCGCGACGGCGACGACCTGCACTGCGAAGTCCCGATCCGCTTCTCGCAGGCCGCGCTGGGCGACATCGTGCGCGTGCCCACGCTGGGCGGTGAGGCGGAAATCCGTCTTCCGGCCGAAACCCAGACCGGCAAGGTGTTCCGCCTGCGCGAGAAGGGCGTGAAGTCGGTGCGCAGCCGCGGCACGGGCGACCTGTACTGCCGCGTGGTGGTCGAGACGCCGGTGAATCTCACCACCCGTCAGCGCGAGCTGCTGGAAGAATTCGAATCCACCTTCATCGGCGAAGGCGCCCGCCGGCATTCGCCGAAATCCAGCACCTTCATCGACGGGGTGAAGAGCTTCTGGGAGCGCATGACCTCCTGATCCGGAGGCATCCCGGACTCCGGTTGGGGCGTGTGACGTGGCTTTTCCCGCATCGCGATGCCGCGTGGCACGCGGCCCCAGCGCCGCGGCAGCCGGCTTCTGCCGAGGCTTGCCCATGCCAGGCCGCGACGGTGATGGCGCAGTGATGCCGAGCGCGTGGCCACCGCTTTCAGAATGCGGCACGACGGAGCCGGTCTGCACCGGTATTCGACGGCGCGATCCGCGCCCGCGCTATGCCCTGCGCGCGCCGACGCCGCGTTGCGCAGGTGCCAGCCACTCCGTGCCCTCGCTCCCATGGCGTGCGATCACCGCTGCCGCGAGTGCGTGGTCGTCGAGACCGTTCGGGTGGAACGATGGTTTCGCGTACGCCCACAGGTGACCGAGCGTGCGTGCCAGCATGCGATGGCCGCCACCGAGGTGCCGCCACAGCCGCGTCCAGGTGGACGGCCGCAGCAGATGGCTGTTCTGCGCCAGCAGCATCAGCATCCCGCAGGTCATCACCGCGTAGAACAGCGGCGCCGCGGTGACCAGGCCGAGCAGACGGATCGTGTAGGACGGCGCCACCGCCTGCAGCACGTCGTAGGCGATGTGCTTGTGCTCGATTTCCTCGGCGAAATGCCACTCCATCAGACCGCGGACTTCCGGATGCGCATCGGCCAGGATGTCCTGGCCGAGGAATTCGTGTGCGACGAACGCGTTGATGTGCTCGATGCAGCTGACCATCGACAGGCGCAGCGACACCGGCGCGACTGCTTCCACCGGGGCGTAGGTCAGTCGCTCCACCCAGCGTTCGAAGCCGCGGAAGCGATAGCCCTGCCGGTCGAGATGACGCCAATATCGCTTGTGGGCCGTGCCGTGTTCGGCCTCCTGATGGATGAAGGTCCGTGCGGCCGCGCACAGGGCCGGATCGTTCACCTTGGGAAGCACGGCGTTGACCGTGCGCATGAAGAAGCCCTCGTTCGCCGGCACCAGGATGGTGTAGGTGTCGAGCACGGCCGCGATCGCGGCGGAGGAGGGCAGCCAGTCGAGCGGGATGTCGCTTGACATGGGCGCGGCGAATCGCCGTGCGATGAGATCGGTGTTCATTCGGGTCCCCTTGTCCCCGTGGGTGCAGTCGTCGGGCGCGTGCGGAGAACGCATTCGCGCGATCCTGGCCGCAGATCGCGGACAGAGGTCCTCCGACGCCACTCCCGTCCATGTCCGGCTCCCATCCGGACACGCCACGTCACCATCATTCCCTTCGCCCGATGCGGGGCGGTGACGACGTCCGCCCTGCGGGTCGCCGGCGCGGCGCTCCGCACAGCCTACTCCTTTCCGCGGAACGGCGGTGCCAGGCCGTGAGCACGGCGGGGCGGTCGGCACGGCATGCGGGCCGTGTCCGGTACGCGAGTGGGCGTTGGCCGCACTGTCCGCGACCCGGTCGCAGGTCGATCATCATCAGGCCTTGAGCGACCAGCCGACGGTATCGCTGCGTCATCGGGTCGATGTCGGGTGTTGGCTCGTGTCTCCAGGCGGACCGCCCGTACCGCCCGGAGGGCGTACATGCGGATGTGGTGTTCCACGCACGGCGTGCCCGCAGGCGCCGTGAAAACAGGCAAAACCTGTTCCACGCTGGGCTTTCCGCGCCATGGTTCCACGTTAAATGCGGGCGCGATTACACAGTTCCGAAATATTTCCCGGCCGCCTATTTACAAGCGAATCGGGCCGCCGAATGCTCCGCCCCGATGCCGCTTCCCGGTGGCATCGCAGGACCCGCGAAGTCCATCGCGTGGGCGGTACGGCGCAGGAACGCCGGCGACGCACACGGATGGGTGCAGGGGGGTCATCCACTCATCGCGTCATCAACGAAATGGAGATTCACAGATGTCGTACCGCATGACTCGCCGCCTGGCTCTGGCGGCCGCCGTTTCCTGTGTCCTCGCCGCAGGCGCCGCCTCGGCCCAGGACCGTTTCAACGCCTCCGGCCTGGAGAATTTCGATTCCTCGGACGGCTTCATCGTCACCTTCCGCGACGGCAGCGCCGCGCGGACCGACAAGCAGCGCATGCTGCGCACCGTGAACGGTGCCGCGGCCGCAGCGCTGGCACGGGCCCCGTCCGCGCTGCGCCATGAGCGCACGCTGGGCATCGGCGCGGATGTGGTGGTGCCGGACCGCAAACTGGACCGGGCCGAATCCGAGGCGCTGATGCGCAGCCTCGCCGCGAATCCCGATGTGGCCTACGTCGAACCCAACGTCCGCCTGTACCCGACACTCACCCCGAACGACCAGTTCTACAACCTGCAGTACGGGTTCCAGAGCGGCGTCGGCGGCTCCAACGCCAATCTGGCGTGGGATCTGGGTTTCCGCGGCGCCGGCAAGATCGTCGCGGTGATCGATACCGGCTACCGCCCGCATGTCGACCTGGGTACCAACATCATCAACGGCTACGACTTCATCTCCAGCGCCGCCACGGCCAACGACGGCAACGGCCGCGACAGCAGCGCGCTGGATCCGGGCGACTGGACGACCGCGGGCCAGTGCTACTCCGGTTCGCCCGCCGGCAACTCCAGCTGGCACGGCACGCACGTGGCGGGCACCGTGGCCGCGCGCACCAACAACACCACCGGCGTGGCCGGCATGGCCTTCAACGCCCGCGTCCTGGCTGTGCGCGCGCTCGGCCGTTGCGGCGGCACGCTCGCCGACATCGCCGACGCCATCACCTGGTCCTCCGGCGGCACCGTCTCCGGCGTGCCGGCCGTGGGCGCCAATCGGGCCAGCGTCATCAACATGAGCCTGGGCGGCCAGAGCACCTGCACCTCCAGCTCGGCCATGCAGGTCGCGATCAACGGCGCGCTGGCGCGCGGCACCACCGTGGTGGTGGCGGCCGGCAACAGCAACCTCAACGTGTCGGGCTTCACGCCGGCCGGCTGCATGGGCCAGGGCCTCATCGTGGTCGGCGCCACCGACTCCGCGGGCGCCAAGGCCGTCTTCTCCAACTACGGCACCGGTGTGGACGTTTCCGCACCGGGCGTGCAGATCGCCTCGACCCTGAACAGCGGCACCACCATCCCGGCATCGGACAACTACGTTTACTACAGCGGCACCTCGATGGCGGCGCCGCACGTCGCCGGCCTGGTGGCGATGATGCACTCCAAGCCGAGCACCGACTGCCTGCCGGCCACCTGCGAGTCGATCATCAAGGCCAACACCAAGCCCTTCGGCGTGGTGCCGGCGGTGCCCATGGGCACCGGCATCATCGATGCGCTCAGGACGCTGAACGCCACGCCGTAAGGCCTGGCCGCGACACGGCGCCGTGGCTGTCCGCGGCGCGCACGGAATCCCGAAGCCGCCTGCTCACGGTCGGGCGGTCAGGGGCTGGAACCCCGGCTTCGGCCGGGGTTCTTTTTTTGCGCGACGGGCTGCAGGCGCCGGCGTCGCGGTGCGCGAGGGTATGCTTGGGCTCCCCCGCGCTTCAGGCCTGTCGCCATGTCCGTCCCCACCCGACTGCTCATCCACGGCGCCAGCGGGCGCATGGGTCAGGCTCTGCTGCGCCTGGCCACCGAACGCGACGACGTGCAGGTGGTCGCCGCGGTGTCGCGCGGGCAACCGGCGCAGCGGGTGGTGGACGGCGTGCCGCGCTTCGCCGCGGGCGAGCTGTCCGGCGTGCCCGAATTCGACGTGGCCATCGACTTCAGCCTGCCCGAGGGCTTCGACCCGGTGCTGGACCTGTGCGTGGCCCGGGGCAGCGCGTTCGTTTCCGGTACCACCGGCCTCGACGATGCGCAGCGCGCCGCGCTCGATGCGGCCGCGACCGGCGTGCCGCTGCTGTGGGCGTCCAACTTCAGTCTGGGCGTGGCGGTGCTGCACGCGCTGGTCGAACGCGCCGCCGCGGCGCTGCCCGGCTGGGATTGCGACATCGTCGAACAGCACCACACCCGCAAACGCGATGCGCCCTCGGGCACCGCGCTCACGCTCGGCGCGGCCGCCGAGCGCGGCGGCGCCGCACCGCATTACGCCAGCCTGCGGGCGGGCGACATCGTCGGCGAGCACACCGTGCAGTTCACCACCGCCGGTGAGCGCATCGAGTTGATCCACCGCGCCACCGATCGCGACATCTTCGCCCGCGGCGCGCTGCATGCGGCGTCGCGCCTGCCGGGGCGCGCCCCCGGGCGCTACGCGCTGGCCGATCTGCTGGGCTGAGCGATGGCGGAGGAACGCGTGCAGTCCTCGCCGCAACCCGCGCCGCGGCGACCGACCGTGGGGATCGTCGGCAGCGCAGGCGCCTATGGACGCTGGCTGCGGCGTTTTTTCCAGACGCGCATGGGCCTGGATACGCTGGGCCACGACCCGTGCGACCCCGCGAGCGACCCACCCGAGCGCCTGCTGGCCGAGGCCGACGTGCTGGTGTTTTCGGTGCCGATCGGGGCCACGGCCGCGGTGATCGACGACTGGCGTGTGCGCTCCGCCGGCCGCGAGGCCGGGCGCCTGTGGCTGGACGTGACCTCGATCAAGCAGGCGCCGGTGGCGGCGATGCTGCGTTCGGCCGCGGAGGTGGCGGGCCTGCATCCGATGACCGCGCCGCCGGCCGCGCCCAGCCTGAAGGGCAGGGTGATGGCGGTGTGCGAGGCGCGGCTGGACGCCTGGCGGCCCTGGTTCGAGGCCCTGCTGGCCGCGCTGCAGGCCGAATGCGTGCGGATCGACCCTGAAGCCCACGACCGCGCGATGGCGCTGGTGCAGGCCATGGTGCATGCAGGACATCTCGCCCAGGCCGGTACCCTGGCCGCCTGCGCCGGTGCCTCCGGCGGCTTGGACGCGCTGCTGACGGTGCGCACCGCGTCCTTCGAGCTGGACCACGCCATGGCCGCGCGCATCCTGTCGCTCAACCCGCGCATCTACGAAGACATCCAGTTCGAGAACCCGCACGTGCCCGAGGTGCTGGATACGCTCAGCGCCGAACTGGCCGCATTGCGCGCGCTGGTGGCACGCGGCGATGCCTCCGCGCGAGAGGAATTCCGCGAGCGCTTCCTGGCCCGCAACCGTGAGGCCTTCGGCGCGCCGTCGCTGGCCGCCGGCAACGCCACCTTCGAGCGCGTGGGCCATCTGCTCGCCGACCTGCTCGATCGGCCCGCGCTCAGCGTGCATCTGCCCGAAGACCGCGCCGGCTCGCTGCGCGCGCTGCTGGCGGTGTTCGAGCGTCACGGCATCAGCCTGGCGTCGCTGCATTCGCTGCGCACGCCGGCGGGCGACGTGCATTTCCGTTTCGGCTTCGACCCTGTGCAGGACCGCGCGGCACTGGCCGCGGCGGCGTTGGAGATCGACCGCAGCGGCATCGGGCGGGTCCTGGCGGACGCCTCGGCGGTGTGATCGGCGCTCATTCAGCCAGTGCGGCACAAGCGTGACCGCCGTCATGCAGGAGCGCGCTGCAGACGGTGTGAAGGAACCTGCGAACCCCGCGGCCGCTCTCCCGACACGTCCGCCGGCCCGGGCGGATGCTGGCGCCGGGAGGCCGCGACCGGTACAATTCCCGCTCGCCTGAATCCCTCACGCCCCGGACCGGAATACCGCCGCGTCCGAGGCTTTTTGCAACCCGAACTAGGCGAAGCCTGTGACTGAACCTGCCATCCTGGTCCTCGAAGACGGCACTGTATTCGAGGGCATTTCCGTCGGCGCGACCGGCCTGTCCGTCGGTGAAGTCGTATTCAATACCGCGCTGACCGGCTACCAGGAAATCCTCACCGACCCTTCCTACGCCCGGCAACTGGTCACCCTGACCTATCCGCACATCGGCAATACCGGCTGCACCGATCTCGATGACGAGGCGGCGCAGGTCTGGGCGTCCGGCCTGATCGTGCGCGACGTGCCGCGTCGCCCCAGCAACTGGCGCAGCCAGGTCGCGCTGCCCGAATGGCTCAAGGCGCGCGGCATCGTCGCCATCGCCGATATCGACACTCGCAAACTCACCCGTCTGCTGCGCGACCGCGGCGCCCAGAACGGCGCGCTGATGGCGGGCGAGGGCATCGACGTCGACCGCGCGCTCGAAGCCGCGCGCAAGTTCCCCGGCCTGAAGGGCATGGATCTGGCGCAGGTGGTCAGCACCGCCGAGCGCTATCCCTGGCACGAAGGCCAGCTCGATCTGGACCGCAACGCCTTCGTCCAGGCCGAACTGAAATACCGCGTGGTCGCCTACGACTTCGGCGTGAAGCGCAACATCCTGCGCATGCTGGCAGAGCGCGGCTGCGATGTGACCGTGGTGCCGGCGAAGACGCCGCTGGCCGAAGTGATGGCGCTGGAACCCGCCGGCGTGTTCCTGTCCAATGGCCCCGGCGACCCGGCGCCCTGCGATTACGCCATTGACGCCATCCGCGGCCTGATCGAGAAGAAGGTGCCGACCTTCGGCATCTGCCTCGGTCACCAGTTGCTGGGCCTGGCCGCGGGTGCGCGGACGCTCAAGATGAAGTTCGGCCACCACGGCGCCAACCACCCGGTCATCGACCTGGACAGCGGCCGGGTGATGATCACCTCGCAGAACCATGGGTTCGCTGTGGACGAGGAGACGCTGCCGGCCAATGTGCGGGTCACCCATCGCTCGCTGTTCGACGGCAGCAACCAGGGCATCGCCCTGACCGATGCGCCGGCGTTCTCGTTCCAGGGCCATCCCGAGGCCAGCCCCGGCCCGCACGATGTGGCGCCGCTGTTCGATCGCTTCGTCGATCTCATCCGGGCCTCGGCGCAGTGAGCGCCGTGCCTTTCCGTCTGCTTTCCGTCTGGAGACCCGCCATGCGCATCGCCCGCTCGCCCAACCGTGTCCGCCGGCTGTCGGCCGCATTCCTGTTCAGTGCGGCGCTGTCGCTGGCCGCAGGCGCGGTCATCGCCGCCGCTCCCGCCGACACGGCGCCGGCCAAGACCGCCAAGTCCGCGAAGCCCGGCAACGACCCTCAGGTGGACCGTCTGGCCGATCTGGTCGTGCGTGCCATCCCGCTGGGCGCCATCTTCGAAACGCTGGCGGATGCAGAGCCGAACTGGCCGATGCACGAAAAGCCCGACGCGGTCACCTCCAGGCAACTGGCCTGCCTGCGGCGCGAGCTCAGTGCCGACGGCTATCGCCGCGTCAAGCGCGAGGATGCCGCCGAGTACGTCAAGCGCAATCCGTCCCTGCTGGAACAGGACATCCGCGTGCTCGACGAGGGCGCCGCGATGATGATGGGCAAACTGATGATGGCCGGCGTGGAGCAGGAGCGCACCGGCGTTCCGGTGGACCAGAACGCGCTGATGGGCGAGGCCTCGCCCGAGCAGCTCGCCGCGTTCATGAGCTTCATGACCAGCCCGGATCACGCCCCGCTGCGCCGTCTGGCCGGCATCGGCAATGCCTTCGATCACGAGCGCAGCGCCGAGGAGAACGAGAACGCCGGCGAAGCCGCGGGCGCGGATCTCGCCACCAAGGTGATGCTGAAGGCGATGGGCCGCTGCGAAGTGCCCGCTTCCGTGCTGTTCGAGTGAGCGCGTCGGGTCGGTGAACGCCCACGCCGCGCCGTCGCGACCTCCCGGGCGGCTGCGTCCGCGCCTGTCGGTGTTCTGGCGGCGCGCGATGCTCGCGGCAGCGGCGCTGGCGGCGTATCCGGCGTTCGTGTTCGGTACCACCTACGCCATCGTGCTGGACAGTGGGTTGCCGGGCGGCCGTCACGGCCCGCTGGGCGCCTACCGCCACAGCCTGGCCAGCGCGATCGTCGCCTACACCGGTTCGCCGCGCTGGGTGGACTGGGTCACGCGCGTGATGGAAGACGACGGCCGCGGCGACGCGGCCCGTGCGATGGATGCGCACAACAACCGCATCGGCGCGCGCATCGGCGCCGATGCGCGGAATTGGAGCGGGATGCGCGCCGCCATCGACGCCGCGGTCGCCGCGGGCGATGTCGACGCCGGCGATCCGGATCGCATCACCTGGTTGCCGCCAGAGCGCTGGCGCGACCGCCTGTACTGACACCGTGCCCGGCCCTGCCGGGCTTCACCCGGCAACGGCCGGGCGCCACAGAGAGAGAACATGCCCAAGCGCACCGACATCCAGACCGTCCTCATCATCGGCGCCGGCCCGATCGTGATCGGTCAGGCCTGTGAATTCGACTACTCCGGCGCCCAGGCCTGCAAGGCGCTGCGCGACGAGGGTTACCGGGTGGTGCTGGTCAACAGCAACCCGGCGACCATCATGACCGACCCGGAGATGGCCGACGCGGTCTACATCGAGCCGATCAACTGGACGATGCTCGAGAAGATCATCGCCAAGGAGAAGCCCGACGCGCTGCTGCCGACCATGGGCGGGCAGACCGCGCTGAACTGCGCGCTGGATCTGGCCGACAACGGCGTGCTGGAGAAATACGGCGTCGAGCTGATCGGCGCCTCGCGCGAGGCCATCCGCATGGCCGAGGACCGCGAGCTGTTCCGCGTGGCGATGCAGGAGATCGGCCTGGAGTGCCCGAAGGCCGAGGTCGCCAGGACGTTCGAGCAGGCGCTGGAGATCCAGGCGAAGGTGGGCTACCCCACCATCATCCGTCCCAGCTTCACCCTCGGCGGCACCGGCGGCGGCATCGCCTACAACCGCCAGGAATTCGAGGAGATCGCCAAGCGCGGCCTCGACCTCTCGCCCGTGCACGAGGTGCTGATCGAGGAATCGGTGCTGGGCTGGAAGGAGTTCGAGATGGAAGTGGTCCGCGACACGGCGGACAACTGCATCATCGTCTGCTCCATCGAGAATCTCGACCCGATGGGCGTGCACACCGGCGACAGCATCACCGTCGCCCCGGCGCAGACGCTCACCGACAAGGAATACCAGCGCCTGCGCGACGCCAGCCTCGCGGTGCTGCGCAAGATCGGCGTGGACACCGGCGGTTCGAACGTGCAGTTCGGCATCAACGCGCAGGACGGCCGGGTGGTGGTGATCGAGATGAACCCGCGCGTGTCGCGGTCCTCGGCGCTGGCCTCGAAGGCCACCGGCTTCCCGATCGCCAAGGTCGCGGCCAAGTTGGCCGTGGGCTACACGCTGGACGAGCTGAAGAACGAGATCACCGGCGGGCTGACCCCGGCCTCGTTCGAGCCGAGCATCGACTACGTGGTGACCAAGATTCCGCGCTTCGCGTTCGAGAAATTCCCGGCCGCCGATGCGCGCCTGACCACGCAGATGAAGTCGGTGGGCGAGGTGATGGCGATCGGCCGCACCTTCCAGGAGTCGCTGCAGAAAGCGCTGCGCGGCCTGGAGACCGGCAAGACCGGCCTGGACCCGACCGCGCTGGATCTCTCCAGCGAAGAAGACCTGGTGCGTCTGCGCCGCGAGGTCAAAGAAGCCGGCCCGGAGCGCATGTTCTACCTGGCCGACGCGTTCCGCGCCGGGATGAGCGTGGAGGAGGTGTTCGCGCTGTCCTTCGTCGACCCGTGGTTCCTCGACCAGATCGAGGAGCTGGTGGCGCTGGAACGCGAAGTCGCCGAGGCCGGTATCGACGCGCTGGACGCGAAGCGCCTGCGCATGCTCAAGCGCAAGGGCTTTTCCGATGCGCGCCTGGCGCAGCTGGCCGGCACCAACGAGGCCGCGGTGCGCGCCCTGCGCAAGGCCTTCGGCGTGCGCCCGGTGTACAAGCGCGTGGACTCCTGCGCGGCCGAGTTCGCCACCACCACCGCGTACCTGTATTCGACCTACGAGGACGAGTGCGAGGCCGCGCCCACGCAGCGCGACAAGATCATGGTGCTCGGCGGCGGCCCCAACCGCATCGGCCAGGGCATCGAGTTCGACTACTGCTGCGTGCACGCCGCGCTCGCCCTGCGCGAGGACGGCTACGAGACCATCATGGTCAACTGCAACCCGGAGACGGTCTCCACCGACTACGACACCTCCGACCGCCTGTATTTCGAGCCGCTGACGCTCGAGGACGTGCTGGAGATCGTGGAGCTGGAAAAGCCCAAGGGCGTGATCGTGCAGTTCGGTGGCCAGACCCCGCTGAAGCTGGCGCAGGCGCTGGAAGCCAACGGCGTGCCGGTGATCGGCACCTCGCCGGATTCCATCGACCTGGCCGAGGACCGCGAGCGCTTCCAGAAGCTGGTCGACGATCTCGGCCTGAAGCAGCCGCCGAACCGCACCGCGCGCAACGCCGACGAGGCGCTCGCGCTGGCGCGCGAGATCGGCTACCCGCTGGTGGTGCGCCCGAGCTACGTCCTCGGTGGGCGGGCGATGGAAATCGTCTACTCCGACGCCGACCTCGCGCGCTACGTGAGGGATGCGGTCCAGGTCTCGAACGATTCGCCGGTGCTGCTCGACCGCTTCCTCGACCATGCGGTCGAGGTCGATGTCGACATCATCGCCGACAAGGACGGCAACGTGCTGATCGGCGGGGTGATGGAGCACATCGAGGAGGCCGGCGTGCATTCCGGCGATTCCTCGTGCTCGCTGCCGCCGTATTCGCTCTCGGCCGCCACCCAGGCGCGCCTGCGCGAGCAGGTGCGCGCACTGGCGAAGGCGCTGAACGTCGTCGGGCTGATGAACACCCAGTTCGCCATCCAGACGGAGGCGGACGGGACGGATACCGTCTTCCTGCTCGAAGTGAACCCGCGCGCCTCGCGCACCGTGCCCTTCGTGTCGAAGGCGACCGGCGTGTCGCTGGCCAAGATCGCCGCGCGCTGCATGGCCGGCAAGACCCTGGCCGAACAGGGCGCGACCGAGGAAGTGGTGCCGCACTACTACTCGGTGAAGGAGGCGATCTTCCCGTTCGCCAAGTTCCAGAACGTCGATCCCATTCTTGGCCCGGAAATGCGCTCCACAGGCGAGGTCATGGGCGTGGGCCACCACTTCGGCGCCGCGTTCGCGCGCGCGCAGGAAGCCGGCGGCATCCGTGCGCCGGCCATCGGCAAGGTGTTCATCTCGGTGCGCGACCCCGACAAGGAGCGCACTCTGCCGATCGCCCGCGAACTGCTGGCCCGCGGCTACAGCATCGTCGCCACCCGCGGCACCGCCGCGTGGCTGGAGGAGCGCGGCATCGAGTGCGAGATCGTCAACAAGGTGGTGGAAGGCCGTCCGCACATCGTCGATCTGATCAAGAACGGCGAGATCGTGTACATCGTCAACACCACCGAGGGCAAGCAGGCCATCGCCGACTCGTTCTCGATCCGCCGCGAGGCGCTGCAGCACCGCGTCACCTATTCCACGACGCTGTCCGGCGCCAAGGCGCTGCTGCATTCGCTTCCGTACCGCGGCGCCGGCCCGGTGTGGTCGCTGCAGCAGCTGCACCGGGAACTGCGCCGGAAGTCGTCGTAGACATCGCATCGCCCCCGTCACCACCAGGACCGTCGACAGGATCCCCATCGGGATCCTCATCAGCATCCTTCATCAGGAACAGGACAGTAACGGAAGCCTCATGAGAGCACCCATGACCATGAAGGGCGCGCAGCGTCTGCGCGCCGAACTGGAGCAGTTGAAGTCGGTCCAGCGCCCGGCCGTCATCAACGCCATCGCCGAAGCCCGCGCGCACGGCGACCTGAAGGAAAACGCCGAGTACCACGCCGCGCGCGAGCAGCAGGGCTTCATCGAAGGCCGCATCAAGCAGCTGGAAGCCGAGCTCTCGCATGCCGACGTGATCGACATCGGGCGCCTGAATGCCGGCGACCGCGTGGTGTTCGGCGCCACGGTGCTGCTGGCCGATGTCGAGACCGACGAGGAGAAGCGCTACCAGATCGTCGGCGACCTCGAGGCCGACATCAAGCTGAACCTGATCGCGATCTCCTCGCCGCTCGCACGTGCGCTGATCGGCAAACACGCGGGCGACAGCGTGGTGCTGGAAGCACCGGGGGGCACGCGCGAGTACGACATCATCGAAGTGTCCTACGTCGACTGAAGGCTCCGGCATGGCCGCCCGCACCCTGCGCCTGTTGCTGCCCGCCTGGGCGGATTTCGGCCGGCAGTCGTTGTCGCCCGAAGTCGCCCGTGCGCTCGGACGGGGCGATGCCGGCACCGCCGATGCCGGCCGTCCTGCGCAGCGTGCGCGCGCCTTCGCGTGCGTGCCCGCGCACGATGCGCCTGCCGCACTCACGCGCCAGCGCGATACCGGCGATGCCGGCACGGATCTGTGGCTGCGCGCCGACCCGGCGCATGCGCGTGCCGACATCAACGGCGCGCGTCTGCTCGCCTACGGCCGCGCGCTCGCGTTGACGCGCGAGGACGTGCAGGCGTTCCTGCCCGCACTGCGCCCGCTGTTCGGCGATGCCGGCATGGCCCTGGACGCACCGGTGCCGGATCGCTGGTACCTGCGCCTGCAGCCCGGCGCCACCGTGCCGGTCTTCAGCGAGCCGGAGCAGGCGCTGGGCGAGGACCTGTTCGAGCATCAGCCGCAGGGCGATGCCGGCCGGCGCTGGCGCGCGCTGTCCAGCGAGGTCGAGATCACCCTGCACAACCATCCGCAGAACGCCGTGCGCATCGCGCGCGGGCAGGCGCCGGTGAACGTGCTGTGGTTCTGGGGCGCCGGCACGCTGCCCACGGTCGTCCGCGGCGGGTTCGCCCAGGTGTCGACCGACGACGAGATCCTCGACGCGCTGGCCCACGCCGCCGGCGCCAGCACCACGGCCCTGCCGACGCGTCTTGAGGAGCTGTCGTCGGTCACCGCGGGCGAGGGCGTCGCGGCCGGGCTGGTCGACCTGTCGCACGTGCGCGATCTCGCCGCACTGCAGCGCGACTGGCTGCTGCCGGCGCTCGCCGGCCTGCGCAGCGGCGCATTCGCGCAGGTGGAACTGGATGCCTGCGACGGCCGCAGCGTGGCCCTGCGGCGCGGGCATCGCCTCCGCGTCTGGCGGCGGCCGTGGACACCGTCCGCATGACCGTGCGCCCGCGCTTCGAGCAGCACGTCCACACCGCCGTCGTCTTGCCGGCCGCGCCGTGAGTCTGCGCAGCATCCGCCGCCGCGCGCCGGTCGTGCCCGACCCCGCCGCGTGGCCCGACGAGGTCCCGTCGCTGCTGCGTCATGTCTATGCCGCCCGCGGCGCGCTCCGTCACGAAGACGCCCAGCCGTCGCTGCGCTGCCTGCTGCCGCCCGACGCGCTGGCCCACAGCGATGCCGCCGCGGCCCTGCTGCAGGAGGCCATCGCCGGCGACCGGCACATCGTGGTGGTCGGCGATTTCGACTGCGACGGCGCGACCGCCTGTGCGGTGGCGGTGCGCGGCCTGCGCATGCTCGGCGCGCGGCAGGTGTCCTACGCGGTGCCGCATCGGATGATCCACGGCTACGGCCTGTCGCCCGCGCTGGTGGAGTCGCTGGAGCCGATGCGGCCCGAGCTGCTGGTTACCGTGGACCACGGCATCGCCTGCCACGCCGGCGTCGCCGCGGCCAAGGCGCGCGGCTGGCAGGTGCTGGTGACCGACCATCATCTGCCCGGCGACACCCTGCCGCCGGCGGATGTGGTGGTCGACCCGAATCTCCCGGGCGATACCTTCCCCAGCAAGTCGCTGGCCGGTGTCGGGGTGATGTTCTACGTGCTGCTGGCCCTGCGCCGGCGCCTGCGCGAGACGGGGGCGTTCGCGGAAGGGCAGGTGCCCGACCTGCCGCAGCTGCTCGACCTGGTCGCGGTGGGCACGGTGGCCGACCTGGTGCCGCTGGACATCAACAACCGGGCGCTCGTCGCCGCGGGCCTGCGCCGGCTGCGCGCCGGACGCGGCTGCGCGGGGCTGCGTGCGCTGATCGAGGTCGCGCGTCGCAGCGAGCAGGCGCTCACCTCCGCCGACATCGGCTTCGCGCTGGCGCCCCGGATCAACGCCGCCGGCCGCCTGGAAGACATGGCGCTGGGCATCGAATGCCTGCTCTGCGACGACCCGCGCCGCGCGCGCGAGCTGGCCGACGTGCTGGACGGCATCAACGCCGAACGCCGCGGCGTGCAGCAGCAGATGGTCGAGGAAGCCGAGCACGCGCTGCAGGCGCTGGGCGAGGGCGTGGACCGCAGCGCCGCCGGCATCTGCCTGTACCGCGAGGACTGGCACCCCGGCGTGGTCGGTCTGGTGGCGTCCAAGATCAAGGAACGCGCCCATCGACCGACCATCGCCTTCGCGCCGAGCGAACCCGGCAGCGACCGCCTGCGTGGTTCGGCGCGCTCCATCGCCGGCTTCCACATCCGCGATGCGCTCGCGATGGTCGATGCGCGCCACCCCGGCCTGATCGAGAAATTCGGCGGGCATGCGATGGCCGCGGGCCTCAGCCTGTCCCTGGAGGCGCTGCCGCGCTTCCAGCGTGCCTTCGCGCAGGCGGCCGCCGAACTGCTCAGCGAGGACATGCTCGAAGACATCCTGCTCAGCGACGGCGAGATCCTGCCGCTCGCCTGCAACGCGCAGACCGCGCGCGCGCTGCGCGACGGCGGGCCGTGGGGGCAGGCCTTTCCCGAGCCGCTGTTCGATGGCGTGTTCGACGTGCAGAGCTGGCGCCCGATCGGCACGCAGCACCTCAAGCTGGAGCTGGCTTGGCAGGGCAGCCCGCAGTGCGTGGATGCGATCCACTTCGGCGGCTGGCAGGGCGAGGCGCCGCCCGCGCGGCTGCGCATCGCCTACCGCCTGCAGCCCGACGACTGGCGCGGCGGCGACGCGGTGCAACTGGTCGTGGTGCACCGGGAAGCGGCCTGAGGGCCGCGTGCCGCGCAGGGCCGACGCCCGGCGTGATGGTGGATCGGGCCCGGGTCGGGTCGCCCTCGATCGACGCACCCCGCGCCGTATCCGAAGCCCCCGCCCGCATCGACACCTCCCGGAGTGCGGGGACGGCGCTCCGGGCAGGCGCGTTGGCATGGCGGGGGACACACCGGGGTTCCGCGAGCGGCCGGCACGGTGCGGTCGCGGTGGGCGTCGGCCCGAGGGCCCGGCCTTAAGGCGATAGAACGCGCACGGCCGCTCCGCCGCCCGCGGGGGCGGCGTGCACGGACGCGCTCGCGGCGCCGATTCAGTCCTTGAGGCCGTCGGCCTTGCGTTCCGCACGCACCAGACTGGCCGGACGCATGTCGGTCCAGTGGCGCTCGATGTAGTCCAGGCAGTCCTGGCGTGCGGCCGGGCCGTGGACCGTGCGCCAGCCGGCGGGGACTTCCGCGAACTCGGGCCACAGCGAATGCTGGTTCTCGTCGTTCACCAGGACCAAGAAGGTGCCGTCGTTGTCGTCGAAGGGATTGCTCATGCGAACTCCAGGGTGGATGGATGTGGATGGGGATACACGAAGCGATGCGGTTGCGCACAGCCGGCCCGGAGGGATGGCCGAGGAGGCCGGAGGCGCGGAGATGCGCGGTGGAGCGACGCGGATGCGGTGTCAGTAGGTCTCGATCAGTCTGGACGGGGCCTCGCTGCTGCGCTGTCCGGCTTCGGCCATGGACGCGGCCAGGTCGGCCAGCCAGGGCTCGACCATCTGCCCATGGTTGGCGGTCACGGTCATGTGCAGGGCGGCGGGTGCGGACAGGCGGCTGACATACCAGCCGCGCCCGGTGAGCGCATCGCCCACGGCGTGGATGTCGGGCGCGCCGGCGACGGTCGCGTCTGCGGTGAAGGCGATCACGCTGAGCGGCGGCGCCCCGAGCACGCGCAGGCCGGGCGTGGCTTCGATGCCCGCGAGCAGGCGGTCGCGGGCCGACATCGCGCGTTCGGCAAGACGGCGATACCCCTCCTCGCCAAGATGATGCATCACCGCCCACGCGGCGGCGATGGCGCCGCCGGGGCGCGTGCCGCCCAGTGTCTCGGTGCGGTACATGCCCTTGGGCCACGCATCGTGGGCGAAGCCGTGGAGGCGGTCGGCGTCGTCGCGGTACAGCACGACCGATGCGCCCTTGGGCGTGTAGCCGAACTTGTGCAGGTCGGCGGACAGGGAGCGCACGCCGGGGATCGACAGATCGAAGGCCGGCACGCCGCCGCGCAGGGCGGCCACATGCGGGGCGAGGAATCCGCCGATGCAGGCGTCCACGTGCAGCCAGACCCCGCGCGCCGCCGCGCAGTCGGCCATGGCTTCGACCGGGTCGATCATGCCGAACGGCAGTGACGGCGCGGAGGCGACTGCCAATACCGTGTCGTCGCGCAGATGCGCGGCGAAGGTGGCGATGTCCGCGCGCCAGTCGGCATCCAGCGCGATCCGGATGGTATCCAGCCCCATGAGCTCGGCGGCCTTGTCCCAGGCCGGATGCGCGCTGGACGGGAGCAGCAGGTGCGGCCGCGCACCGGGATGCAGATGCCGGCCCCGGGCGCGGAAGCTCTGCAGGGCGCTGCGCGTGGCGAGCAGGATGCTTTCGGTGCCGCCGGAGGTGAGTGTGCCCCCGGCCTCCGGGCCGCCGCCGAGCAGCGACAGTGCGATGTCCACCAAGTCCCGCTGCATCCGCGCCAGGCTGGGGAAGGCGGCAGGCGCCAACGCGTTCTCGGTGATGAACATCGCGTAGGCACGGCGCGCGACGTCCAGCGTCTCCTCGCCGGCGTGGTAGACGTGCAGCGGCGTGCGCCCGGCCCGCCAGTCGACGTCGTCGCTGCGCAGCGCCTGCAGTGCGGGCTCCAGCTCGGACCAGCCGCGGCCGGCCAGAGGGAGGGTTTTGCGTGGAGTGGGCTGGCTCATGGGGAGGACGTGGCTGCCGTGGAGGTGGTGGCGTGGGCCGAGCGGGCCGTGCGGATGGCGACGAGGGGAGCGTCGGCCGGCGACGTCGCGCGGCCTGCACGCAGGACGCCATGCCGTTTGCGGCGTGGCGAGGAGGGCATCGGCCCTGCGGGCGGGGGCCGCACGTTCGGGATTCCCGCAGGGACTCCGCCGGTGCGGCCATGGGGACGGTGCACGCGACATACGTTCACAGCGCATGCTCCCTGGCCAGCAGGGTGCCGATGTCGGCCAGCGGCTTGGCCTGTGTCATCCGTTCATGGCGGCAGGCGATGGTGTAGGCCCGCACATCCCCGGTCACCCAGGGACGGAACTGCATCACGCCCGGCGCATCCGGCGGCCCTTCGCCGGCGGCGAAGTAGATCAGGTCGCCGTCGTAGGGGCGCCGCGGCAGGTAGCGGCCCAGACGCTCGACATCGGCGATGGTGTTGCGCACCAGACGACGCAGGTGGGTGGCGTCGAGGCCGGCGTACACGCTGCGGCGCAGAGCGTGGACCGCGGCCTCGTAGTCGGGCTGCGCCGCCGGGTCGTGGTGGGCCGGATGGCCATCGTCGTCCTGGCCCTCGTCCTGGCCGTTGGCGAAGGCGATGAACTCGTGCAGCACCAGGGCCTCGGGCTTGCGGTTGCGCTGCGCGTCGAAGCCCGGTACCGCCGCCAGCAGATAACTGTCGAGCAGCGCCAGGGTCGCGACATCGGCGCCACGCTCGCGCAGGCGCAGGGCGATTTCCATCGCCAGTGTGCCGCCGTAGGACCAGCCGAGCAGGTGGTACGGGCCTTCCGGCTGCAGCCGCAGGATGTCGGCCACGCAGGCCTCCGCCACGGCTTCCATCGAGGCCTGTTCGATGTCCGCGGCGTGCTCGGGGCCGGCCGTGAAGCTGGTGCACTGCAGCGCGAACACCGGCCGCTGCGGTGCGAGATGCCTGGCCAGGCCCGCATACCACCAGCCCAGTCCGCCGGCAGGCGGCAGGCAGAACAGTGGCGGCAACGTGCCCGCGGCGCGGACCGGGAGCACGCGGTCGAAGCCCGACAGCCCGCGCAGCGGGTCGCTCAGACGCATCGCCAGCTGCGCCGGTGTGGGCGCTTCGAACAGCAGCCGCGTGGACACCTCCACGCCACACGCCGACGCGATGCGGTCGAGCAGCGGCGGCACCAGCAGCGAATGGCCGCCCAGTTCGAAGAAGTCGTCCTCGGCGCCGACCAGGTCCAACCCCAGGGTCTGCGCGAACAGCTCGCAGAGCATCCGTTCCTGCGGCGTCCGCGGCGCACGCGTTCCGGCGATCTCCACCGCCGGCAGGGCCCGGCGGTCGATCTTGCCGTTGGGCAGCAGCGGCAGTGCCGGCAGCACCACGCAGGCCGACGGCACCATGTGCGCGGGAAGGCGGGCCATCGCCGCGCGGCGCAGCGCATCCGGGTCGGGCTGGGCGTCTTCGCCGGCGACCACATAGGCCACCAGCTGCTGCAGGCCCGGACGCGGGGTCTGCACCGAGACGGTGGCCCGGGCGACGCCGGCCTGCTCCAGCAGCACCGCTTCGATCTCGCCCGGTTCGATGCGGAAGCCGCGGATCTTCACCTGCTGGTCGCCACGGCCGAGGAACTCCAGCTGGCCGTCCTCGCGCCAGCGCACCAGGTCGCCGGAGCGGTACAGGCGCCCTCCGCCGGGCGCGGCGACGAACCGCTCCGCGGTCAGGCCCGGACGGGCCAGATACCCACGGGCGAGGGCATCGCCGCCGATGTACAGCTCGCCCGCGCACCCGACAGGCACCTCGCGCAGCCAACGGTCCAGCACGTGCACCCGCATGCCCGGGATGGTCTCCCCGAACGGCACGCCGTGCGCACCCGGGTCGTCGCTGCGGGTGGCATGCCAGCTGACGTCCCAGAACTCCGAGGTGCCGTAGACGTTGTAGAGCGTGGCGTCCGGCGCGGCGGCGCGGAAACGTTCCGCCAGCGCATGGTCCAGCGGCTCGCCGCTGCAGGACCAGTAACGCAGGGCTGGCAGGCGACGGCCGAGGTCGGGCGCCGCGTCCAGCAGGGCACGCAGCAGGGAAGGCACCAGGACCAGTCGGGTCGCGCCGCCAGCGGCCAGTGCATCGATCATCCTGCGCGGATCGGTGGCGGCCTCCGCATCCAGCACCAGCACGCGGTCGCCGCGGATCAGCGGCATGCCGAGTTCCCACAGCACGTCGATGAAGTTGACCGTGGTCTTCTGCGCGTACACCTCGCCGTCCGCATGGCGCGGGGCGTCGCCGCGATCGCGGCGCAGCCGGTCCGCGACCAGGCGGTGGGTACCGACCACACCCTTCGGCCGTCCGGTCGAACCGGAGGTGTAGAGCACGCAGGCGGCGTCCTGCGGACGCGGGCGTGCGTGCGCGGGCAGCGGCGGAAGGGCGCCGCCGCCGTCGAGCGACGCGCTCCAGTCATCGTCGTCGAGCGTCAGCACCGTGGCGGTACGGGCGGGCAGACGCGCGAGCAGCGCCTCGCGGGTCAGGATCAGACCCGGGTGTGCGTCGTCCAGCATCAGTTGCAGACGCGCCGCCGGGTAGTCCGGGTCGAGCGGCAGATAGGCCGCGCCGGCCTTGAGGATGCCCAGAAGGCCGATGGCCGCCTGCGGCGAACGCGGCAGGCACAGGCCGACCACGCTGCCGCGGCCTGCGCCGGCTGCGTGCAGCCGGCGGGCGACGGCATCGCTCCGGCGCTGCAGGGTGGCGTAGTCGATGGCCCCGCCATGGAACAGCAGGGCATTGCGCGATGGCGTGCGCGCGGCCTGTGCGTCGAACAGATCGACCAGGGTGGCGTCGGCGGGGACAGGCGCCTGATCGAGGGCCGAGTCGCATGCCGGCGGCGCCTGCCAGGCCCCCAGCGTCTCGCGCTGACCGCCGGGCAGCGGGTCCAGCGTGGCGACCCTGGCGTCGGGCGCGGCCAGCATGCGCTCGACCACGGCGATCAGGCCGGCGACCAGTGTCTCCACCCGCGCCGTGGGAAGCAGATCCGCGCGATGGCTCGCGTGGATGCGCATGCGCGTCCCCGGCACGATCGACAGCCCGAGCGGATAGTGGGTGGCGGCGCTGCCGTGATTGACCAGCACCTGCGTGTGCAGGCGCGCGTCGCCGCCCGCCAGGCCGTCCGCCTCCACCGGATAGTTCTCGAACACCAGCAGTGTGTCGAACAGCTCGCCTACCCCCGCACAGCCTTGCACGTCGGCCAGCGGCAGATGCTGGTGCTCGAGCAGGTCGGCCTGCTCGCTCTGCAGCCGCGCCAGCAGGGCGTCGACGGTCTCGGAGGGGGCCAGGCGCACGCGCAGCGGCACGGTGTTGATGAACAGGCCGACCATGCCCTCGATGCCGTGCACCTCCGGCGGGCGGCCCGACACCGTGGCCCCGAAGACCACGTCGTCGCGGCCTGTTGCCTGGCCCAGCACCACCGCCCAGGCCGCCTGGAAGAGGGTGTTGACGGTCAGGCCGCGGGCCCGGGCGAAGACCTCGGCCGCATCGCCGAGCGCAGCGGGCAGTTCGGTGTCCCATCCGCTCGGTGCGCGTCGGCCCACGGAGACCGGCGCGATGCGCGTGGGCCCGTCCAGACCTTCCAGCGCCCGGGTCCATGCGCGTCGCGCATCGGCCGGGTCGCGATCGTGCAGCCAGCGCAGATAGTCGCGGTAGGGTGGCACCGGCGGCAGCGCGCCGGCGTCGCCGTCCGCGGCATACAGCGCGAACAGATCCTGCAGCAGCAGGGGCGAAGACCAGCCGTCGAGCAGGATGTGGTAGCTGGTGAACACCAGATGATGGCGTGCGCCGTGCGGCCCGCCGCGGCTGTCCTCCACCAGCAGGAAGCGCAGCATCGGCCCGACCTCCAGATCGAAGCGGTCGCGCCGATCCTCTTCGAGCACGGCCTGCAGTGCGTCCTCGTCGCCCACGCGGAGCTGCCGCAGCGGGGTCGCGACCGTTCGCGGAATGGCCTGCACGGGCACATCCAGGCCGTGATGCAGGAAGGCCGCGCGCAGGTTGTCGTGGCGCTGCAGCAGCGCGGCGATGGCGCGCCGGAGCCGCGCCGGTTCCAGCGGCCCGTCGAGGGTGAAGGCGAGCTGGACCAGGTAGCTGTCGTCCGCGCCGCTGTCCGCGTCGTAGAGGGCGTGGAACAGGAAGCCGTGCTGCAGCGGCGAGAGCGGCAGCAGATCCTGCAGGTCGGGGACGCGGGCGCGCAGCGCATCCAGCGCGGGCTGGCCGAGCGACAGCAGCGGGACATCGGAGGGCGTGAGCAGGCGTTCGCCCGCAGGGGCGTCGGCCACGGTACGGGCGATCGCGCGCAGCGTCCGGAACCAGGTCGCGCCGAGATCGGCGACCGCCGCCTCGTCGAACAGCCCGTCCGCCCAGCTCCAGTCGGCGCACAGGACCGGCCCCTCGGGGCCGTCCTCCGTGGTGGCGTTCAGCGCCAGCGCGTGGGCCAGGCCGCGATCGGCATCGTCGCTGCCGCCCAGCACCTCGCCGGCCGGCATCCAGTCGCGCCGGGTGCCGCCTCCGCCCACGGCGAACCGGCCGAGGTAATTGAAGCCGATGTCGATCGGTGCGTGCGCGGACAGGGTCTCGCGGCCGGTCTCGTCCAGGTGGCGCAGCAGGCCGTACCCGATGCCGTTGTCCGGCAAGGCGCGCAGCTGCTCCTTCACGGCGAGCAGCGCGCGCTCCAGCGCAGGGCCGCCCTCCAGCGCCGCGGCGCGGTCGATGCCGTGCAGGTCGAGGCACAGCGGGAACTGGCTGGTGAACCAGCCGACGGTGCGCGAGAGGTCGAAGGTGCGCGCGCCGGCGCCGGTCGCGACCTGTTCGCGGCCATGGCCTTCCAGTTCAATGCGGACCGCCTCGCCCGAGCCGCCGCGGCGCGCGCGCCAATCGCAGAGCGCCAGCGCGAAGGCGGTGAGCAGCACATCGTTGACCCGGCCCCGGATGCGCTCCACCGCGCGGGTCAGCAGCACGGCCGTGCTGGCGCTGTCCAGGCGCAGGCCGAGGTTGCGGCGGGTGGCCATGGTGTCGCGCAGCGGATCGAGCACGCGCGCCTTGGGCACCGTGCCCGCGGCATCGTCTGCATCACCGGCCATCCTCCGCCAGAACGGCAGTTCGGCGCGACGGGTGGCCGCGGCGGCGGGCAGGGCCATGGCCCAGTCGCGGAAGCCGGCGGGCACCGTCTCCAGCGCCGGGGCCATGCCCGCGGCGCGGGCCGACCACGCCTCGGCCAGGTCCGGAAGCAGGATGCGCCAGGACACCCCGTCCACGACCAGGTGATGGATCGCCAGATACAGCCGTTCGCCGTCGTCCAGCGTGATCCACAGCGCCTGCAGCATCCGGCCGTCTTCGGGCGAGAGCCGCGACACGGCCTGCTCGACCGCAGCCTCCGAACGCTGCACGCGCAGGGCGTCGTCGCAGCCACGCAGATCGAGATGGGCCAGCAGGTCGCCGGCATCGACCGCGCCGACCGGCAGGATCTCCATCGCCGGCGCACCGTCGCCGCGCGCCGCGCAGCGCAGGCGCAGCGCGTGGTGGTGATCGATCAGGTCCTGCAGCGCGGCCTGCAGCGGTGCCGTCGCGAGCGCGGGCACGTCCAGCAGCATCGACTGGTGGAAACGCCGGTACCCGCCGGGCTGGGCGAACAGCCAGTGCATGATCGGCGTGGCCGGCAGCGGGCCGACCGGATCGGCGGCCGGGAGACTGTCGCTCACCGCGATCGCCACACGTGCCAGGGCTTCGGGCGTCTGCAGCTGGAACACGTCGCGCGCGCCGAGCTGCAGCCCGGCGCGTCGCGCGCGGCCCACGACCTGGATGGCGCCGATGCTGTCGCCGCCGAGGGCGAAGAACCCCTGGTCGATACCGACCTGCGCAAGCCCGAGCACGTCGGCGAACACCGCGCACAGCGCGGCTTCCGCGGGATCGCGCGCCGCGCGAAGCGGTGCGGCGGAGCCGCGGGCGGCGACCGGTGACGGCAGCGCGGCCTGATCCAGCTTGCCGTGGGCCATGCGTGGCAGCCGGGCCAGCGGGATCAGCACCGCGGGCCGGAGAATCTCGGGCAGTCGCGCGGCCAGTTGCCCGGCCAGCGTGTCCGCGTCGAAGCCCGCTGCGCCCTCGTCGCCGGTTTCGACATAGGCCGCCAGGCCCGTGCCGCCGACCGCCGAGTGGGCGATCACGGCCGATCGCAGCCAGCCGCAGGCGGCGATGGCCGCCTCGATCTCGCCCGGCTCGATACGGTGCCCGCGCAGCTTGATCTGACGGTCGATCCGGCCGAGGAACTCCAGTTGCCCGTCCTCGGACCAGCGCACGAGATCGCCCGAGCGGTACATGCGTCCGCCGGTGGAGAAGGGATCGGCGACGAAGCGCTCGGCGGTCAGCGCGCTGCGGCCGAGATAGCCGCGCGAGACCCCGGCACCGGCGATGTACAGCTCGCCGTCGACACCGGGCGGCAGCGGACGCAGCGCGGAATCGAGGACGTGGAGACGGGTGCCGGCGATGGCCGTGCCGATGGAATGCGGACCGTCGCCGCGCGGCTGGGCGGCATCGGACACGCTGCTCCAGACAGTGGTTTCGGTGGGGCCGTATTCGTTGGCGAGCCGGCAGCCCGGCGCGGCCAGGCTCTGGTGCAGTGCGCGCAGCGCACCGCCGACCCCTTCGCCACCGAGGATGACGGTGTCGATGCTCGCCATGGCGGCCGGGTCGGCCAGCAACGAGGCTTCGTACTGGGCCGGCGCGCTCAGCCAACCGCGCAGCGCGTGTTCCGCGACCATCTTCGCGAGGCCGTCCGGAGAGAGTTCGGCGCCTGGAGGGGGCAGCAGCAGCCGGCCGCCGCCGGCCAGCGTGCCGAACACCGCCGCCAGCGCCGCGTCCACGTGCAGCGGCGGCAACAGCAGGATGCCGTCGACCGTGCCGTAGTGCTGCAGGCGCGCGCGGACCGAGGCCACGGCCTGCCGGTGTTCCACCACCACGCCCTTGGGCAGGCCCGTTGAGCCGGAAGTGTGGATGGTATACGCGGCCTGGCGCGGGTCGACCGGCGGCAGCGCGCCGACGGCATCACCCTCGCGCAGCAATGTGCCGATCGCGACAACGGTCATCCGAGTGGTGTCCGGCGGACTGGCCGCAGCGCCGGCGTCGCCGTGCGCGAGGTCCGCGGCGATCGCATCGGCGATGCGGGTGTCGGCCACGATCAGGCAGGCCGCGTCCGCGGCGGAGAGCATGGCGTCGCGACGCTGGGCGGGCAGGCCGGGGTCCAGCGGGAGCCAGGCGACGCCGGCCTTGAGTGCGGCGAACAGCACGACGATGGCGTCGATCGAGCGCGGCAGCGCCACCGCCAGCCGGTCGCCGTGGAGCAGGCCGCGGGCGTGCAGCGCGCGTGCGAGCCGCGTCGCGCGCGCGTCGAGCGTGGCGAAATCCAGGCGTGTCCCGTCCGCGGCGTCGATCACCGCGGTCGCGGTCGGCGTGCGTGTGGCCTGGGCCTCGATCAGAGCGTGCAGGGTGGTCGACGCATCGGCAGGGGGCTCGTGCCGCCGCGCGCGCTCGTCGGCAGTGCCGTCCGGTTCGACCGTGGCCGGCGCCGGCAGCAGGCCCAGCCTGCCGAGCGGGCGCGACGGGTCCTCGGCGATCGCGGCGAGCGCGGACGTGCAGGCGTCCAGCAGACGCTCGGCGAACGCGGTCGGATACAGGTCGGTGCGGTGGCTGAGATTCAGACGCAGGGTCTCGCCGGGGATCGCGGCCAGACCCAGCGGGTAGTGCGGCGTGTCGCCGCCACCGGGGCGCACCAGACGCGACAGCTGCAGGGCGCCGCCCAGGTCGCCGAGCGCGCCGCTGTCCATCGCCGTGGTGTCGATCGGATAGTTTTCGAACACCGTGATGGTGTCGAACAACGGCCCGCCGCCCGCGACGCGCTGGATGTCGTTCAGCGCGACATGCTGGTGGTCCAGCATCGCGGCCTGTGCGGCCTGCAGCCCGGCGAGGAACGTATCGATGCGCTGCCCGTGGCGGACATGCGCCCGCACCGGCACGGTGTTGATGAACAGCCCGACCATGCGTTCCGCCTCGGCCAGTTCGGGCGGGCGTCCGGACACCGTGGTGCCGAACACCACATCCTCGCGTCCGGTCAGGCGCGACACCAGCCAGGCCCAGACCCCGAGCATGAGCGTGTTGAGCGTGATGCCCATGGCGCGCGCGCGCTCCACGAGTGCGGCATGCGCCTGCGGCGAGAGCGCGCGCGTGGCGATCGCCAGCTGCGGCGTGTCGGACACGGTCGCCTTGGCAGGCGCGACCAGCGTGGGGCCGTCGAGCCCTTCCAGCGCGGCCGCCCAGGCGGCGCGCGCACCGTCGGGGTCGCGTGCCTGCAGCCAGCGCAGATAGTCGCGGTAGGGCGCCGGGGGCGGCAGCGCGTCCACATCGTCGTCCGCGGCATACAGCGCGAACAGGTCCTGCAGCAGGATCGGCGAAGACCAGCCGTCCAGCAGGATGTGGTGGCTGGTGAACAGCAGGTGGTGACGCGGGCCCTGCGGGCCGCCGCGTGCGTCGACGATCAGGGTGAAGCGCAGCATCGGCGCGCGCGCCAGATCGAACCGCTCGCGCCGGTCCTCGGCGAGCAGCCGGTCGAGCGCGGCATCGTCGCCGGCATGACGCAGGCGCCACGGTGTCTCGACGCTGCGCGGGATCGCCTGCAGCGGCGCATCCAGGCCCTGATGCAGGAACATCGCCCGCATGTTGTCGTGGCGCTGGAGCAGCCTGGCGACGGCGCGTTCGAGCCTGCCGGGGTCGAGCGGGCCATCGAGGGTGAAGGCGAGCTGGACCAGGTAGCTGTCTTCTGCACCGCTGTCGGCATCGTAGAGCGCATGGAACAGGAAGCCGTGCTGCAGTGGCGACAGCGGCAGCAGGTCCTGCAGGCCGGGCACGCGTGCGCGCAACGCATCCAGCGTGGGCTGGTCCAGCGCGAGCAGCGGCAGGTCCGAGGGGGTGAGCGCCGGTGCTTCGGCGAGCGGGCGTGCGATGCGCGCGAGCGCCTCGGGCGTGGGGTGCTCGAACACGTCGCGCGCACTCAGCCCCTGACCGGCACGACGCGCGCGGCCGATCAACTGGATCGAGGCGATGCTGTCGCCGCCGAGGGCGAAGAAGCCGGCATCGGCCGGCACCGCCTCCGTTTCCAGCCCGAGGGTCTCGGCGAACAGCCGGCAGAAGAGGGTTTCCAGCGCATTCGCGGGTGCCCGTCCGCCGCGGATCTCCGGTGCGGGCAGTGCGCGACGGTCCACCTTGCCGTTGGCGGTCAACGGCAGCGCATCCAGCGCGACGAAGGCGGACGGCAGCATGTAGTCGGGCAGATGCGCCGACAGCGCCGTGCGCAGGGTCTCGGTGTCCAGCGGACGTTGGTCGACGACCACATACGCCACCAGGCGTTTGCGCCCCGGCGTGTCCTCGCGCAGCAGCACCGTGTTGCGCGGATGGCCGGCGGCGGCCAGCGCCGCCTCGATCTCGCCAGGTTCGATGCGGTAGCCGCGCAGCTTGATCTGCTGGTCGGCACGGCCGAGGTAGTCGAGGGTGCCGTCCTCGCGCCAGCAGGCCAGATCGCCGCTGCGGTACATGCGCTCGCCCGGGACGAAGGGGTCGGCGACGAAGCGTTCGGCGGTGAAGCCCGGGCGGTGCAGGTAGCCGCGCGCGAGCCCGGCACCGGCGATGTACAGCTCACCGGCCACGCCCGGCGGCGCGAGCTGCAGCATGCGGTCGAGCACGTACACGCGCATGCCGTCGAGTGGCGTGCCGATCGGCAACGGCCCGGCGCCGCCGTCCGCACCGATCGCGTGGGACAGGGCGAAGGTGGTGGTTTCGGTGGGCCCATAGCCGTTGACGATGGTCAGCGCCGGATGCAGCGCGCGCAGGCGACGCACCGCGTCGGCCGGAAGCACGTCGCCGCCGGCCCAGACCTCGCGCAGGGACGCGAACAGCCCCGGCGCGGTGTCGACCAGGGACTGGAACAGACCCGCGGTCAGCCAGGCCTGACGGACGCCATGGTCGCGCACCGTGCGCTCGAGCGCGGCGGCCCCTTCCACGCCGGCATCGGCGACCACCACTTCACCGCCATTGAGCAGCGGAACCCACAGCTCGTAGGTGGACGCATCGAAGGCATGCGGCGCGTACATCAGCACGCGGTCGTGGCCTGCGAAGCGCCGGTCGGCCGCCAGGGCGAGGATGTCCTCGTGGGTGACCGCCACCGCCTTGGGCACTCCGGTGGAGCCCGACGTGAACATGGCATAGGCCAGCCGCTGCGGGTGCGGAGCCGCAGCGCCGGACGCCCCGGCCGCCTTCGTGGGCCGCACATCGTCGCGGTCGTCCTCGAGCAGGGCTGAAAGATCCAGACGGCGCACGTCGCCGGATGGCGTGTGCGCGAGCGTATCGTCGTGCAACAGCAGCGCGGCGCCGGTGGACCGCAGTGCGGCATCCACCCGTGCGGGCGGCAGATCGTGGTGCAGCGGGACATACGCACCCCCGGCCCTCAGCACGCCCAGGAGCACGGCGGGCAGCGCGGGGGTGCGTCTGGCCAGAACGGCGACGCAGCTCTGGGCATGGTCCTTGCCCCGGCCGACGCCCGCCTCGCGCAGCCTGCCCGCGATCGCATCGGCCATGGCATCGAGTGCCGCGTAGCTGACCGTGCCGCGATCATGGCGAAGCGCGACCGCATCGGGCTGCGCGGCGGCGATGCGCGCGAAGGCCTCGTCGACCGAACGCGCCGCATGTCCGCGCGTCTGCGCGCCGCAGCCGAAGGCCAGCACGCGCGCACGCTCGTCGGCATCGCACAGCGCCACCGCGCCGATGCGCTGTTGCGCGTTCTCCGCGGCGGCGTCCAGCACCCGGCGCAGCCGTGCGGCGAGACGGGCGATGTCGTCTTCGTCGAACAGGTCGCCGGCGTACTCGAACATCGCGTCCAGGCCGTCCGCGTGCTCGCCGCACATCAGCGTGAGATCGAACTTGGCGATGTCCAGCGCCAGCGGCTGCGGCAGGCAGCGCACACCCGGCAGCTGCAGTTCGCCGGCGGTGTTGTTCTGCAGCACCAGCATGGTCTGGAACAGGGGGTGATGGCCGAGGTTGCGCTCCGGCGCCAGCGCATCGACCAGCCGTTCGAAGGGCAGATCCTGGTGCGCGTACGCGGCCAGTGCGTCCTCGCGGACCTGCTGTAGCAGCGCGGCGAAGGTGGGGTTGCCGACGATCCGGGTCCGCAGCACGAGCGTATTGACGAACAGTCCCACCTGGTCGGCCAGCGCGGCATCGCTGCGACCGGCCACGGGGGTGCCGATGGCGATGTCGTCGCCGCCGCCGAGACGCGAGAGCGTCGCCACCAGCGCGGCCTGCAGCACCATGAACAGGGTGGCTCCCTGCGCGCGCGCCAGCGCGTGGAGCGATCGCAGCAGCGCGGCGGGCAGGGAGAAGGTGTACTCGCCGCCGCGGTGGTCGCCCACGCCGCGGCGGGTGCGCGTCGTCGGCAGTCCGCTGCGGGTGGGCAGGTCGGCCAATGTACGGCGCCAGTAGTCCAGCTGGATCGAGGCGAGGCTCGCCGGGTCGCGTTCGTCGCCGAGCAGCGCGTGTTGCCACAGCGTGTAGTCGGCGTACTGCACCGGCAGCGGCGCCCAGTCCGGCGCACGGCCGGCCACCCGGGCGGCGTAGGCCGTGCCCAGGTCGCGGGCCAGCGGCGCGAGCGAACCGCCGTCGCAGGCGATGTGGTGCATCAGCAGCAGCAGCACGTGCTGCTGCCCGCCCTGCGCATCCGGTTCGGACAGTGCGAACAGCGTCGCGCGCAACGGGAGTTCGCTGGACAGGTCGAAGCCTTCGCGCGCGGCCGCCGCCAGTGCGGTGTCGAGGTCGGCCGACGCGGTGCGTACATGGCGCAGTGTCGGCGTCGCCTGCGCGAGGATGGTCTGCACGGGCGTGTCGTCACCGCCGAAGACCGTGCGCAGGCTTTCATGGCGCGCGCACAGGTCGGCCAGCGCGGCTTCCAGGGCCGTCGTATCCAGCGGACCGATCAGGCGCACGGCGAGCGGCAGGTGGTAGGTCGGCGAAGGCCCGTCGAGCTGGTGCAGGAACCACAGCCTGCGCTGCGCGAACGAGAGGGGCAGGGCATCCGGCCGCGGCTGCGGGCGCAGCGGCGGGCGCCGCGTGCGCCCCGGCTCGATGGCCGCCGCCAGCGCGGCCACCGTCGGCGCCTCGAACAGCGCGCGGATCGGCAGTTCCAGATCCAGCGTCTCGCGGATGCGGCCGATCAGGCGGATCGCGCTGAGCGAATGCCCGCCCGCATCGAAAAAGTTGCGGTCGATGCCGATGGCGCTGGCGCGTTCGTCGGCGTCGTCCGGCTGGCTCAGGCCCAACACCTCGGAGAACAGCCGGCACAGCGCGGTCTCCAGCGCATCGCGCGGCGGCCGCGAAGGCGTGGCGCGCAGCTCGGGTGCGGGCAGGGCACGGCGGTCGAGTTTGCCGTTGGGCAGCAGCGGCCAGGCGGGAAGCCGCACGATCGCCGACGGCACCATGTATTCGGGCAGCCGCAGGGCCATCGCCGCGCGCAGTGCGTCCTCGTCCACTTCCGTGTCGGACACCAGATAGGCGACGATCCGGCTCAGGCCGGGGGTGTCTTCACGCACCATGGCGAGGGCATCGGCATGGCCGAGTGCCGCCAGCGCCGTCTGGAGCTCGCCCAGCTCGATACGCACGCCGCGCACCTTGACCTGCTGGTCCGCGCGGCCGTGGATCAGGAGGCGTCCATCGGCGCGCCATTCGGCCAGGTCGCCGCTGCGGTACATGCGCTCGCCGGGCGCGAAGGGACAGGCGACGAAGCGTTCGGCGGTGGCGGCGGCGCGGTGAAGATAGCCGCGGCCGAGCCCGGCGCCGGCGATATACAGTTCGCCGATCATGCCCGGCGGCAGCGGACGCAGCGCGGCATCGAGCACGTGGAACCGCAGATTCGCGATCGGGCCGCCGATGGTGATCGGGCCGGTGCCTTCGGCGTCGGCCTCGGTGCACGGCCAGGCGGCGACCGAAATGGCGGTTTCGGTGGGGCCGTAGGAGTGGTGGATCCCGCAGCCGAGGCGCGCACGCGCGCGATGCAGCAGCGCAGGCGACAGCGCTTCGCCTCCGCAGACCAGACGGCGAAGCGCCGGCAGGCCGCCATGCAGCGCGGGCTCATCCAGGAACAGCGTCAGCATCGAGGCGACGAAGTGCGCGGTGGTCACGCCTTCCTCGCGGATCACGCGGGCGAGGTAGGCCGGGTCGCGCTGGCCGTCCGGTCGCGCCAGCACCATGCGTGCGCCCGCGATCAGCGGCCAGAACAGTTCCCACACCGACACGTCGAAGCTGATGGGGGTCTTCTGCAGGACCACGTCGTCGGCGCCCAGTGCATACGTCGCCTGCATCGACAGCAGCCGGTTCACCACCGCGGCGTGCGCGATGCACGCGCCCTTCGGGCGCCCGGTCGACCCCGAGGTGTAGATGACGTAGGCGGGATGGTCGGGATGCAGCGGGCGACGGCGCTCCGCATCTCCTAGCGCATGTGCGGCCTGTGCCGCGAGGCGCACGTGGGTCTCCGGAGCATCCAGGCGCAGTGTGGTGGCATCCGGCGGCAGCAGCGCGGCCGTGCCTTCCAGCGCAAGGATGAGCCGCGGCCGGGCGTCGGCGACCATGTCGGCCAGACGCTGCGCCGGGTAACCGGGGTCCAGCGGCAGGTACGCCGCACCGGCCTTGAGCACCGCGCACAGCGCGACGGGCAGGTCCAGCCCGCGCGGCAACGCCACGGCGACCACGTCTTCCGGGCCGATGCCCTCGGCGATGAGCAGATGCGCGAGCCGATTGGCGCGCGCATGCAGTTCGGCGAAACGCAGCGAGTCGCCTTCGAAACGCAGCGCGACCGCATCCGGGCTGCGTGCGGCCTGGGCATCCAGGAGTCCGGGCAGCGTCGCACGCGGCAGCGCCTGCGCGGTCGCGTTCCAGGCTGCGAGGCGGTCGGCCTGTTCGCCATCCACCCACGACAGACGCGCCACCGGCCGATCGGGGGCGGCCAGCAACTGTTCCAGGGTGCGCAGGAAGCGATGGCCGATGTGCTCGACCGTGTCGCGCGCGAAGACATCCGGGCGATGGCTCAGCTTCAGCTGATAGGGCTCGCCGGGGATCAGCGCCACCCCGAGCGGATAATGCGAGACATCGCCGCCGTGGTGTCCATGCACATGCACGCGCAGGGGATGCGGCTCGGCGCCGTCCGCGTCATCGCGGCCGACCGGGAAGTTCTCGAACACCACGAGGGTGTCGAACAGGTCGCCCACGCCCGCCAGGCGCTGGATCTCGCTCAGGCCCAGATGCTGATGGTCCAGCAATGCCGCCTGTTCGCGCTGCAGCCGCTGCAGCATGGCGTCGGCGCGCTCGCCGGCACGCACCCGGAAACGCAGCGGCAGGGTGTTGATGAACAGGCCCACCATGCGGTCCATGCCGGGCAATTCGGGCGGCCGGCCGGAGACGGTGACGCCGAACAGCACATCGTCGCGACGGGTCATCGCACCCAGCATCAGGGCCCAGGTGCCCTGGATCAGTGTGTTGAGGGTGACGCCCAGCGCGCGCGCGCCACGCTGCATCGCCGCCTCCAGTGCCGGATCGAAGGGCAGCCGCATCACGTCCGGTGCCGCGGCGGTGGTCTGCGGGGGGGCGATCCGGCAGCCGGATTCCACGCCTTCCAGCGCCTGCGCCCAGGCCGTGCGCGCCGCCGCCCGGTCGCGTCCCGCCAGCCAGCGCATGTAGTCGGCATACGGCGGCGGTGGCGGCAGGCCGTCCAGTGCCCGCGGGTCGCGATACAGCGCGAACAGCTCCTCCAGCAGGATCGGCGAGGACCAGCCGTCCAGCAGGATGTGATGGCTGGTGAACACCAGACAGTGGCGTTCCGGCGCCAGCCGCACCAGTTCGAAGCGCAGCAGCGGCGGGCGCATCAGATCGAAATGGGTCGTCCGATCCTCGCGCAGCAGCGCCTCCAGCGCCGCGTCGCGCGCGGCCGGCTCCATCGCGCTGAAGTCGTGTTCGCGCCAGGGCGCCGCCACCTCGCGGTGGATGACCTGCACGGGCTCCCGCAGTTTCTGGTGCGCGAAACCCGCGCGCAGGCTGGCGTGACGGCGCAGGGCCGCATCGGCGGCCGCGCGCAGCGCCGCCGCATCCAGCGTGCCTTCCAGGCTGAAACTCATCTGCACCAGATAGCTGTCGTCGACGCTCCGGTCGTACAGCGCGTGGAATAGGAAACCCTGCTGCAGCGGAGTCAGCGGGAGCAGGGTCTCAATCTTCGAATTGCGCATAGAGCGATTCCAGTAGCTCGATTTCGTCCTGATCGAGCGCGACGAGGGGGACATCGGAAGGGGTCAGGCCGCCGTTCTCGGCGGTTTCGGCATGGGCGGCGATCAGGCGCAGCGCGGCGAACCACGTGTCCGCCATGCCGCGCACCTCGGCCTCGTCCAGCACCAGGCCGGCCCAGCTCCAGTTCGCCTGCAGGCGCGGGCCATCGCTGCCGTCGCGCACGAGGGCATTGAGTTCCAGCACGTGCGTCAACGGCTGTTCGGCATCGGCGCCGCCGCCGAAGGCCTCCGGATCGTCGGCCACCTGCCAGTCGCCGCGGTCCTGTGCGTCGCCGGTGGACGTGCCGAAGCGGCCGAGATAGTTGAAGCCGATCTCCGGTGCCGGCAGGGCCGCGAGCGCGGCTTCCGCCGTCGGCGTCAGGTGGCGCAGCAGGCCGTAGCCGATGCCGTTGTCGGGCACGGCACGCAACTGTTCCTTCACCGACTTCAGCGCGCGCTCCAGCGCAGCAGCGCTGTCCCACGCCGCATCCGCGTCGAAATCGCCGGCATGCAGCCGCACCGGAAACAGGCTGGTGAACCAGCCGACCGTGCGCGAGAGGTCCGCGCCGGGGATCAGGTTGTGCTGCGCACTGTCCACGGCGGTGGTTTCGCGGCCGTGTCCTTCCAGGTCGAAGCGCAGGTCCCCGTGACCCGTGCCGCGCCAGCGCCGCCAGGCGAGCGACAGCGCGGTCAGCAGCACGTCGTTGACGCGGCCGTTGATGCGCTCCGGCGCACGGGTCAGCAGCAGGCGCGTGGTTTCGGTGTCCAGCTCCAGGTCGAAGGCGCATCGGCTGCGCATGGTGTCGCGGCGCGGGTCGAGCGCGCGGCTGCCGATCGGGGTGCCCGCACCGGCCAGCATGTCGCGCCACAGCGCCAGTTCGCCTTCGCGCTGCGCCGCCGCATCGGGCAGCGCCAGGGCCCATTCGCGGAACGAGGTGGGCACCGGGTCCAGGGCGTCCAGCGCGCTGCCGCCACCCGCGGCCGCGGTGTATGCGGCGGCCAGGTCCGGCAGCAGGATGCGCCACGACACGCCGTCCACGGCCAGGTGGTGGATCATCAGCAGCAGGCGGGGGCGCGCCGGGTCGTCGAACCACAACGCCTGGACAAGACGCCCCTCGTCGGGGGCGAGTCGGCGCTGCGCGGCGTCCACGGCCGCTTCGGCCGCCGCGCGCTCCAGGCCCGGTCCGAAGCGGTGCAGACAGTCCGCCGCCCGCACCGCGCCCACCGGGGCGATTTCCAGCGTGCGCGCATCGGTGACCCGCAGGCGCAGTGCGTGGTGGCGATCGAGCACGGCCTGCAGTGCCTGCTCCAGCGTCGCAGCATCGAGAACGGCGGGTACCTGCAGCAGCATCGACTGCTGGAATTCGCGGTAGGGGCCTCCCTGGGCCAGCATGTCGCGCACGATCGGCGTCGCCGGAAGCGGGCCGGTCGGTTCCACCGCCGGACGCAGCGGCGCGGTGTCGTCGGCCGGTGTGGCGACCGCCGCGATCGCACGCACGGTCTGCTGCTGGAACACGTCGCGGGCGACGATCCTCCAGCCGGCACGCCGCAGCCCCGCGACCAGCTGGATCGACAGGATGCTGTCGCCGCCGAGTGCGAAAAATCCATCGTCCAGGCCCACATCGCGCACGCCCAGCAGCTCGGCGAAGGCGGCGGCCACCGCATCCTCGGCCGAGGTCTTCGGTGTCGTCGCGGCCGAACCGCCTGCCGGCTCGTCCTGCGCCGGTGCGGGCAGGGCGCGGCGGTCCAGCTTGCCGTTGGCGGTCAGCGGCAACTGCGCCACGCAGACGAGTGCCGAGGGCACCATGTACTCCGGCAGGCGCTCGGCCAGCCCCGCGCGCAGGGTCCCGAGGTCGACGGGGGCGCCGTCGTGCGTCGCGGTCGCGATGTAGGCCACCAGGCGTCGATGCCCCGGACGGTCTTCGCGCACCATCACGGCACAGGCCGGATGGCCCAGCGCCGCGATCGCCGCCTCGACTTCGCCGGCCTCGATGCGGAAGCCGCGCAGCTTCAGCTGATCGTCGCCGCGGCCCAGCAGCTCCAGGCGGCCGTCGTCCCGCCAGCGCGCCAGGTCGCCGCTGCGATACATGCGGGCGCCGGGCTGGAAGGGATCGGCCACGAAGCGCTCGCCGGTGAGCCCGGGACGACGGTCGTAACCGCGCGCCAGGCCGGGGCCGGCGATGTACAGCTCGCCCCGCACGCCGATGGGCACCGGGCGCAGACGCGCATCCAGCACGTACAGACGGGTGTTGGCGAGCGCGCGGCCCACGGAGGGCCGTGCATGCGCGCCTGCGGGGTCTGCGCCGTCGCCGGCGTCGGCGTCCATGCACGTCCAGGCCGCATCCACGGTGTATTCGGTCGGGCCGTAGCAGTTGTACCCGTGCACGCCGGGATGCTCGCGAAGCGCACGCCACTGCGCCTCGCCCACGGCTTCGCCGCCCAGCACCACGCTGCAGGGACGGGTCTTGCCCGGAGCGAGCAGCCCGATCGCACGCAACTGCTCGAAGTGGGTGGGCGTGAGGTCGACCAGGTCGATGTCTTCGGCGTCGAAGTACGCGATCAGCGCCTCGCCGTCGCGACGCGTGTCGTCGTCGATCAGGTGCAGCACGTGGCCGGCGCACAGCCAGAGCAGGCCCTCCATCGCGGTGTCGAAGGCGAAGGTCGCGGTCATCGCGAAGTGCGGGTGAGTCCGTCCGCTGTCCGCGCAGACCCGCGCGAACAGCCCGGCGTTCTGGGCCGCGTACAGGTGCGCGAGCGCGCCGCGGGTGGTCACCACGGCCTTGGGTGTCCCGGTCGAGCCGGAGGTGTGGATCAGATAGGCCGCGTGCGCATCGCGGGGGAGCGTGCGTCGGTCGGCATCGGTCGGATCGGTGGCGGGCATCGCCCCCAGCCCTCCCTGCGCGTCGGCGGCGCACGGATCGAACGCGATCGCCTCCACCCCGAGCGTCGCCGCGGTGGCCGCGTCGCAGAGCGCACGTCGCGGCGCGGCGTCGGCCACCGCATCGCGCAGGCGCGCGCCGATGTGCGCGGGGTCGATGGGCACGAAGGCCGCCCCGGCCTTCAGCGTCGCCAGGATCGCCGCCAGGTAGTCCAGCCCGCGCGGCAGCGCGATCAGCACCCGATCCTCCGCGCCCACGCCATCGGCCAGCAGGCGATGGGCGATGCGGTTGGCGCGCGCATTCAGCGCGCCGAAGCCGATGCGATCGGCGCCGCAGACCGCGGCCAGCGCGTCCGGCGCCTGCGCCGCCATGCGCTCGAACGCCGCTTCGGGCGGCAGGGCGTCGAACGCGAGCTGCGGCCCGCGTCCGATCGCGAGCAGGCGCTCGGATTCGCCTGCGGCCAGCAGCGGCAGCTCGTCCACGCGCAGGTCCGGGCGCACCGCGATCGCGTGCAGCACGCGGATCAGGTGCGCGGCGAGCCGCGCGGCACTCGCGTCGTCGAACAGGTCGACCGCGTATTCCAGCATGCCGTCGACGCCGTCCGCCGCGCCATCCGCCGCGGTGTGTTCGTCGAAGTCCAGGCTCAGGTCGAACTGGGCGATGTCCAGATCGAACACCGCACGCTCGGCGCGCAGTCCCGGCAGGCCGGGCAGACCGTCTCCGCGATGGCTCTGCAACGACAGCATCACCTGGAACAGCGGGTGGTGCGACAGCGAACGGTGTGGATTCAGCGCCTCCACCAGCCGCTCGAACGGCACGTCGCGATGTTCGTAGGCGGCGAGCGCGCGCGCGCGCACGCGGTCCAGCAGATGGCCGAAGCGCGGCCGTCCGGACAGGTCCACGCGCAGGGTGACCGTGTTCAGCAGCACGCCGATCAGCGGCTCGGTGGCGACATCGTCGCGGCCGGCGATCGGGCTGCCGATCGCGATATCCTCGCCTGCGCCCAGGCGCGACAGCGTGGCGGCGGTGGCCGCCTGCAGCAGCATGAACAGGGTGGCGCGATGCCGCTGCGCCAGCGCCACGAGCTGACGGTGCAGGGCCGGTTCGATGCGCAGCGCAAGCCGTTTGCCGCGGTTGCTCGGCAGCGCCGGCCGTGGACGGTCGGTGGGCAGGGCGATCGCGTCGGGCAGGCCGTGCAGCGCTTCGCGCCAGTAGCCCAGCTGCCGGGCGACGAGGCTGTCGGGGTCGCGTTCCTCGCCCAGACGACGGCGCTGCCAGAGCGCGTAATCGGCGTACTGCACGGGCAACGGCGACCACTCGGGCGCCTCTCCGCGCAGACGTGCCGCATACGCAGTGGACAGGTCGGTGGCCAGCGGCCGCAGCGACCCGCCATCGCCGGCGATGTGGTGCAGCACCAGCAGCAGGGCATGGTGTTGCGGGCCGAGCGCGAACAGATCGGCGCGCACCGGCAGGTCGCGTGCCAGGTCGAACGCACGCGCGGCCGCCTCGCTCAGCGCGGCGCGCAGCTCGCCGCGTTCAGCCGCATGGAGCCGGAACGGCAGGGTATAGCCGTCGCGGTCCGGATCGAGGATGCGCTGGCAGGGCGTCTCGCCGCCCGCGAACACGGTGCGCAGGCTTTCGTGACGCCGCAGCAGGTCGGCGAAGGCCAGTCGCAGCGCTTCCGGGTCCAGCGGCCCGTGCAGCTCCAGCGCCAGCGGGATGTGGTAGGTGGGGCTGCCGCCTTCCAGCTGGTGCAGGAACCACAGCCGCTGCTGGGCGAAGGACAGCGGTATGCGTTCGGGTCGCGGCTGCGGGCCCAGCGCCTCGCCGCCCCCGCCGTCGACGTCGAGCAGCGGCGCCAGTCCGGCCACGGTCGGGTGTTCGAACAGGGCGCGGATCGGCAGCTCGACGTCGAACGTGGCGCGGACCCGCGCCAGCAGTCGCGTGGCGAGCAGCGAGTGTCCGCCGAACGCGAAGAAATCGTCGTCGATGCCGATCTTGGTCGCACCGAGGACATCGGCGAACAGACTGCACAGCAGCGATTCGCGCGCATCCCGCGGACCGCGTCCGGTCTCCTCGCCATCGCCGGCGACCGGCGCCGGCAGTGCGCGTACGTCGAGCTTGCTGCCGTTGGCGGTCAGCGGCAGGCGCGCAAGCGCCACGAAGGCGGAGGGCACCATGTAATCCGGCAGGCGCCGTGCGAGCGCGACGCGCAGCGCGGATGCATCGACCCGCTCGGCGACGATGTAGGCCACCAGACGCCGCAGGCCCGGCCGATCTTCGCGCACCACCACCGCATTCGCGGGATGGCCGGCGTCGGCCAGCGCGGCCTGGATCTCGCCCGGTTCGATGCGGAAGCCGCGGATCTTGACCTGCTGGTCGGCACGGCCGCAGTACTCGAGCGTGCCGTCCGTGCGCCAGCGCGCCAGGTCGCCGCTGCGGTACATGCGCTCGCCGTGGGCGAACGGGTCGGGCAGGAAGCGGGTGGCGGTGAGCCCCGGCGCGCCGCGATAGCCGCGCACCACGCCGTGGCCGGCGATGTAGAGCTCGCCGACCGCGCCCGGCGGCAGCGGCCGCAGGCGTGCGTCCAGCACATAGACGCGGGTGTTCGCGACCGGCCGTCCCAGCGGCGGCGCTTCGCGGCCCGACACCGGGCCGGCGAGCGCCGCGCAGATGGTGATCTCGGTCGGTCCGTAGGCGTTGTAGAGCCGGCGGTCGCGCGACCAGGCCTCGGCCACGTGCGCGGGACAGGCTTCGCCGCCGACGATGAGATCGGTGGGCCAGGCACAGTGCAGCGGATCGAGTTCGGCCAGCACGCTGGGCGGGATCAGCGCATGGCTGATCCGCCGGTCGGCACAGAACCGCGCCAGCGCCTCGCCCACCAGCAGGCCCGGCGGCGGGAGCACCAGTGTGGCGCCTGCACCGAAGCACATCGCCATCTCCATCGTCGCGGCATCGAAGCTGAGCGACGCGAACTGCAGCACGCGGCTGTCTACGCCGAGCGCGAAGCCGGCGACCATGCTGTCGATCAGGCTGGGCAACCCGGCGTGCGGCACCACCACCGCCTTGGGGCGACCGGTGGAGCCGGAGGTGTGGATCAGGTAGGCCGGATGCTGCGGCGCGAGCGGCTCGCGGCGGTCGCGGTCGGTCGGCGCGCGTTCGGATGCGGTGCGCACCGCCGCGGCGAATCCATCCGGCTCCGACACCGGGCCGCATGCGTCCGCCAGAGCGGTGGGCCCCTCGGAGAAGGCGCCATCGAGCGTCCACAGCGGGAGATCGGGACCGGTCGGCAGCTGCCGACCGGTCGCCGCGAGGCTCAGCACCGCGCGCGGGCGGACATCCTCCAGCATCGCGCGCAGCCGGGCTTCGGGCAGCGCCGGGTCCAGCGCCAGATAGGCCGCGCCGGACTTGAGGATGCCCAGCAGCGCCGTCGGCAACAGGGCCGAACGCGGCAGGGCCAGCGCGACCACGTCCTCCGGGCCGCAGCCATGCGCGATCAGCGCATGCGCGACCCGGTTGGCGGCGCGGTCCAGCGCTGCATACCCCAGCGTGTGCCCGGCGCATTCCAGCGCCGGCGCGTCGCCGCGTACGCCCACCATCGCCTCGAACCAGCTCGGAACCGGCTGCGCCGCCAGCGTCCGCGCGGTGTCGTTCCACTCCTGCAGCACCCGTGTACGCTGCGTCGCGTCGCACGGCTCGAAGGCGTCGACCGGCGTATCCGGGGCCTCGCCGCACATCCGGAGCAGACGCGAGAAGCGCTCCGCCAGCGTGGTCAGCGCGTCTTCCTGCAGCAGGCCGGCATCGTAGTCGAACCGCAGCGAGAGCGATTCGCCCGGCGCGACCAGCAGACTCAGCGGGTAGTGGGTGGCGTCGCGCGTGTCGAAGCCGGTCAGTCGCAGTTCGCCCAGCGCGTCGCTCAGGCTGTCCTGATCCACCGGGTAGTTCTCGAACACGTACAGGCTGTCGAACAGCGGCGCGAAGCCGGCCAGACGCTGCAGCGCGGCCAGATCCATATGGGAGTGGTCGAGCAGGGAGGTCTGGCGGGCCTGCAGGGCGGTCGCGATCGCGACCGGCGTGTCCTCGCCCTGCCAGCGGACACGGGCCGGCACGGTGTTGATGAACAGGCCGACCATGCCGGAGGCGCCGCGCAGTTCGCCCGGGCGCGTGGAGACGGCGGTGCCGAAGCTCACGTCGTCGCGGCCCAGATGCATGCCCAGGGTCAGGCCCCACGCGGTCTGGATCAGGCTGTTGAGGGTGGTGCCGCGGCTGCGTGCCAGTCGCTGGAGCGCGGCGGTGGCCTGCGCGTCCAGTGTCCAGGCGTATTCGCCGCGGCGACCGGTGGCGGCCGGCCGTGCGGGCAGCAGCAGGCTCGCCTCGTCGATTCCCTCCAGCGCTTCGCGCCATGCGCGTTCGCCCGCGTCGGCGTCGCGTCCGGCCAGCCAGCGCAGATAATCGCGGTAGGGCGTCGCCGCCGGCAGGGATGCGTCCGGTCGGGCGTAGAGCGCGAAGAGTTCCTGCATCAGCACCGGCAGCGACCAGCCGTCGAGGATGATGTGGTGATTGGTGACCAGCAGCCGCCAGCGCCGTTCGCCCAGGCGCAGCAGGGCGAAGCGCATCAGCGGCGGCGCATCCAGCGCGAAACCGCGACGCAGGCCGTCGGCCGCGATGCCCGCGGCGGCGGCGTCGGCATCGGCCACCGCGCGCAGGTCGTGGCTTTCCCATCCCGGCGCGGGATCGACCGGGAGGACCTGTACCGGCGTCTCCAGCCCCTCGTGCAGGAAGCGTGCGCCGAGCTGCGGATGGCGCCGCAGCAGCCTGGCCGCGGCATCGCGCAGCGCGGGTTCGCGCAACGGGCCGTCGAGATCGAACATCACCTGGACCGAATACGGGTCGTGATCGCTGCCGGCGTAGCGGGCGTGGAACAGCAGCCCGCTCTGCAGCGGGTCCAGCGGCAGGATCTCGGAGATCCGCGCCGCGCCGCCGCAGGCGGTCTCGATGCGCTGCAGGTCGGCCTGTGTGAGCGCCACCAGCGGCACATCCGACGGCGTGAAGCCACCGAACCCCGGGCGCTCGGACGCCACCACCAGCGCGCGCAGGGCGGCATCGAAGGCATCGGCCAGTGCGGCGATCTCGTGTTCCTCGAACAGCGCGCCGGCCCAGGCCCAGTCGGCCACCAGCCAGGGGCCGTCGGCGCGTTCTTCGGCCAGCGCATTCAGCGCGATCGGGTGACCGAGTGCGAGCGTGTCGCCTCCGGTGTGCGGCGCCGTTTCGACGGCAGGCGCCCAGTCGCCACTGTCCCCGCCGCCGGGCAGGCGGCCCAGGTAATTGAAGGCCAGTTGAGGAACCGGCAGGCCCGCCAGTTCCGCACCCGTTTCCGTGTCCAGCCAGCGCAGCAGGCCGTGGCCCAGGCCATGGTCGGGCACCGTGCGCAGACGCTCCTTTACCGCCTTGAGTACGCTGTCCAGGCCGTCGCCATCGGCGATCGCGGCCTGCGGGTCCACCTCGCCCAGCGGCAGTGCCACCGGATGCAGACTGGTGAACCAGCCCACGCTGCGGCTGAGGTCGAAACCGCTGTCGCCGGTTTCGCGGCCGTGGCCTTCGAGGTCGATCAGCACCTCGCCGCGGTCGATGCCGCGGTCCCGGCGCCAGGCCGCGACGGCCACCGCGAACGCCGTGAGCAGCGCATCGTTGACCCGCCCGTGCACGCGCGCCGGCAGCGCGCCCAGCAATGGTGCGGTGATCGAAGGCGGCAATTCGCGATGCAGGCGCCCGGCGCTGTGCCCGCGGTCGCGCAGCGGGTCGAGCGCGCGCGCCGCCAGCGGCGGGTCGTCCACCGCGGTCTGGCTGCGCCAGTGCGCGAGTTCGGCGCGACGTGCGGGTGAGCGCGCCTGCTCGGCGAGGTGCAGAGACCAGGCGCGGATGCTGTGCGTGGGCGGCGGAAGTGTCGCGGCACCGCCTTCATACGCGGAGACCAGTTCCGGCAGCAGGATGCGCCAGGACACACCGTCGACGGCGAGATGGTGGATCACCAGCAGCAGGCGTCCGGCTGCCGTGCCCGCATCGAACCACACCGCACGCAGCAGCCTGCCGCGGGCGAGATCCAGTTCCGCGGTGGCCGCTTCGGCTTCTGCCTGCAGTGTGGCCGCGAAGCCCGGGGCATCGTGTTCGGGCGCATGCGCCAGCGCCACGCGGCGCAGATGCGCGGAGCGCCGGCCTGCCTCCGTGCCGGCAGGGGCTTGCGCAGACGCTGCGGCGGCACGGGCCAGCGCCGGGTCCGGTACTTCGAGACGCCACGCGCCGTCGACGCGTTCCAGGCGGCTGCCGAGCGCGGGGTGGCGCTGCAGCAGCGTGTCCAGCGCGGCGGCGAGGCGCTGCGGGTCCAGGCCCGCGGGCGTGCGCAGCAGCACGGACTGGTTGAACCGGGCGATATCCGCATCGCGATCCAGGAACCAGCGGAGCACCGGCAATGCCGGCATCTCGCCATGCGGCATATCCACGACCCGTGCGGGCGACGCATCGGCGCCGGCCTCCAGACGCTCGGCCACGACGACGGCCAGCGCGGCCACGGTCTGGCGCTCGAACACCAGTCGCGGCGTGAGCGGCAGTCCGGCTTCGCGCGCGCGTCCCACCAGCTGGATCGACAGGATGCTGTCGCCGCCGAGATCGAAGAAGCTGTCCTCGGCGCCGACTTCGGGGAGCCCGAGCGTCTGCGCGAACAGCGCCGCCAACTGCGTCTCCAGCGCGGTCTCCGGTGCGCGCCGGGTGCCTGCGCCGAAATCCGGTGCGGGCAGGGCGCGGCGATTGATCTTGCCGTTCGCGGTGAGCGGCATGTCGGCCAGCGGCACCAGCACCGGCTGCATGTAGTCCGGCAGGCGGGTGGCGAGGAACGCGCGCACGTCGGCGAGCGCATCGAAGCTGCCGGGCGCGTTCGCCCATGCGGCGAACGGCGGCGTGGCGGCAGGCGCGGTCACGCCGCCCGGGCCGCCGGCGGGCAGGTAAAGCCCTGCAGGCACGTCCTCGGCCGCCGTTCCGGGGTGCGCCCGGGCGTCCACCAGCACGGCATCCAGGCCCGCTTCCGGGTCGGTGTGCCAGGTCGTGTAGACGCGATAGCCCAGCGGCGCCAGCGCGGCCTGCAGCCGTTCCTGGGTGGACTCGATGCCGGAGACGACCTCGGCTTCGGCGTCCCGCAGCGCACCGCGGGCCGCGGGCACGTCGCCTTCGCGCAGTCGGCGCAGGGCCTCCAGTTCGGGCTGCAGCAGGTCGTTGGGCACGCCGCTCACACGCAGCAGCGCGGGTCGCGTGGCCTGCAGTTCGGTGCCCAGGATCGCCAGCGCGGCATCGGTGTCGTCGGCCGCGGGCCACGGCCGCGTCTCGGCGTCCGCGGCATCCAGCGCCGGCGTCGCATCCCGGCGCAGCACGACCTCGTAGCGATGGCGACTGAGCTCGTTGCCGTGCCGGCTGCGCTTCACGCGCACGTCCGCTGCCGGCAGGCTGCGTGCCGCGGCGTAGGCGCAGAACCATTCCGGCGACAGCAGCAGCTCCTTCTCGGCCAGCAGCAGATGTTCGGCGCGGCGCAGGACGCCCTGCGCCTCGTCGCTGTCGTCGGCCTGTCGCAGGGCGATCGCGGTCGCGAAGCTGCGCTGCAGTCCGCGGTGGCGGATGTCGCCCAGGTACAGCGCGCCGCCCGGCGCGAGCAGGTCCAGTGCGCCATCCAGCACGCGCAGCAGGTAGTTGGCGCCCGGGAAATACTGCGCCACGGAGTTGACGACGACCACATCGAACGCACCGAGCGGCAGGCCGTCGAACACGTCCGCCGGCTGCGCGCGCAGCGTGCAGCGGGCGCGCAGCGAAGGCTGGCCGTCGAGTTCTTCCTGCAGCCTGGCGATGGTCGCCGAGGACAGGTCGGTGCCCCAGTAGGTCTCCACCTGCGGCGCCACATGCGCGAGGATCAGGCCACTGCCGACACCGATCTCGAGCACGCGTCGGGGACGCAGGGCCAGGATCCGCTGCACGGTCGCGGCGCGCCATTCGCGCATCTGTTCCAGCGGGATCGCCCCGCCGTCGTAGCTGCTGCTCCAGCCATGGAAGTTCTCGCCGAATGCGCTGGTCCGCCGTTCGCCGTAATGGCTCTGGTAGATGGCTTCCCACTCGCGGACCAGACGCGCTTCGCGCTCGGCGTCGCGGCCGCCGTCCAGCACCACGTAGCCGACCAGTTGCCGGTGGTCGCGCGTCTCACGCACCATCACCAGCGACTGGGCCACCGCCGGATGCGCCTGCAGCGCCTGTTCGATCTCACCCGGTTCGATGCGGTAACCGCGCAGCTTGATCTGGTGGTCGGCGCGGCCGAGGTAGTCGAGTTGACCGTCGGCACGCCAGCGCGCGAGATCGCCGGAGCGGTACATGCGCTCGCCCGTGGCGAAGGGATCGGCGACGAATCGCTCCGCGCTCAGTCCCGGGCGGCCCAAATACCCGCGCGCCAGCGCCGGGCCGGCGATATACAGCTCGCCGGGCACGCCCGGCGGCACGGGCTGCAGGCGTGCATCCAGCACATAGGTGCGAAGACCGGGCAGCGGGCGTCCGATGGGGGGCACGCCGACGTCCACGGGCAGCGGTGCGCTCATGCTCGCGCAGACCGTGGTTTCGGTGGGGCCGTAGGCATCGAACATGCGCAGCCGCCCGGCCCACTCGGTCACCAGATTCGGCGGGCAGGCCTCGCCGGCCACGACCAGATGGGTGAGATCGGGCACTGCCGATGGCGTCATCAGCGCCAGCGCGGTCGGCGGCAGCGTGGCGTGGGTCACCGCATGCGCGCGCAGCGTCGCGGCCAGCGCCTCGCCCGGCAACAGGGCGTCGGCATCGGCCAGCACCAGGGCGGCGCCGGAGAGCAGCGCCATCGACCATTCCCAGTACGCCGCGTCGAAGCTCGGCGAGGCGAACTGCAGCACGCGCGCGCCTGCGCCGAGGCCGAAGGCCGCGGTCTGCGCGGCGATCAGGCCGGCCACACCGCCGTGCGTCACCACCACGCCCTTCGGCCGGCCGGTGGAACCCGAGGTATAGATCACGTAGGCCGGATGCGCCGTGGTCGGCGGTGCGCGCAGCTCGCCTGCGGTGAGCGGCGCATCGGACTGCGCCAGCAGCGACTGGGCGCGCTGCGCGTCGTCCATGCGCCAGTGCGCACCGGTCCACACCGGAAGGCGTTCGGCCGCACTGGCGCTGGCGATCAGCAGCGCCGGCTGCGCGTCCTCCAGCATGTACTGCAGACGGTCCTGCGGATAGGCGGGATCCAGCGGGAGATAGGCCGCGCCGGCCTTCAACGTGGCCAGGATCGCGACGATCAAGTTGGGGCCGCGTTCCAGTGCCAGCGCGACGCGGTCTTCCGGGCCGATGCCCGAAGCCACCAGTGCGCGCGCCATGCGGTTGGCGCGCCGGTCCAGCTCCGCGTAGCCGATCCGCTGCCCGCGATAGTGCAGGGCGGTGGCATCCGGCTGCGCGGCCACGCGCTCGGCGAACAGCGCCGGCAGTGTGCGCAGCGCCACCGGGGGCACCGCGGCGCCGCTCCAGTCGTGCAGCAGGTGCGCGCGTTCGTCCTCGACGAACAGATCGAGGGTGGACACCGGCCTGGCCGGGTCGTCGGCCACCGCGGCCAGCAGGCGCAGCAGGCGCTCGGCCATGCGCGCCACGGTGCGCGCGTCGAACAGGTCGCTGGCGTATTCGATGTCGCCCTCGATGCCGGCAGGCGTACCGTCCGCGGCGTGGGTTTCCCCGAGGTTGAAGAACAGGTCGAGCTTGGCGGTGCCGAAATCGGTCGCATCCGGCGTGGCCTGCAGACCGTGCATGTCCAGCTCGGCGCGGGCCATGTTCTGCAGCACCATGCCGACCTGGAACAGCGGATGGTGGGCACCGGAGCGGGCCGGGTTGAGCAGTTCGACCAGACGCTCGAACGGCGCGTCCTGCTGGCCGAAGGCGGCCAGCGCGCGTTCGCGCACGCGGTCGAGCAGCGTCACGAAATCCGGGTCGCCCGACACGTCGGCGCGCAGCACCACCGTGTTGACGAAGAACCCCACCAGGTCGTCCAGCGCACGGTCGTGACGGCCGGCGATGGCGCTGCCCAGCGGAATGTCTTCGCCGGCGCCAAGACGATGCAGCAACGCGGCCACCGCGGCCTGCAGCAGCATGAACAGGCTGGCGCGGCGCGATTGCGCCAGCGCCAGCAGGCGCGCATGCAGCGCGGCGGGAACATGCAGCGTGGCTCGGCGGCCCTGCAGACTGGCGCGCGGGGGGCGCGGGCGGTCCGTGGGCAGCGGCAGGCAGTCCGGCAGGTCCTGCAGCGCCTCGCGCCAGTAGGCGAACTGGCGTGCGATCAGACTGTCGGGGTCGTGCTCGCTGCCCAGCAGGTCGCGCTGCCAGAGAGTGTAGTCGGCGTACTGCACCGGCAGCGGCGCCCATTGCGGCGCATGCCCTGTGCGGCGCGCGTTGTAGGCCGCGCCGAGGTCGCGCGCCAGCGGTGCCAGCGACGACCCGTCGCCGGCGATGTGGTGGAGCACCACCAGCAGCAGGTGCGTGTCGGGTGCGGGCGCATACAGATGGGCCCGCATCGGGAGGTCGCAGGTCAGATCGAACCCCGCGCGGCCGTCGGCGATCATCGCCTCCTCGATCCGGTGCGGCACGGCGTTGCTGCGCAGCAGCGGAATGCGCGCGTGGGCGAGATCGAGAATCTCCTGGTACGGGCCCTCGGCATCCTCCGGGAAGCGGGTGCGCAGGATGTCGTGGCGGGCGGCCAGGTCGTTCAGGGCGGCCTGCAGCGCATCCACGTCCAGTGCGCCGCGCAGGCGCACTGGCATGGGCATGTTGTAGGTGGCGTCCTCACCGCCTGCACTGCGCTCGAAGCGGTGAATGAACCACAGCCGGCGCTGAGCGTCGGACAGCGGTATCCGTGCCGGACGCGGCTGGGGTTGCAGGCGCGGTCGCAGCGGCGTCGCGGCCTCCAGGCGCGGCAGCAGGCCGGCGGGCGTCGACGCCTCGAACAGCGCGCGGATCGGCAGTTCCACCGAGAAATGCTCGCGGATCGCCGCCACCAGACGGGTGGCGACCAGCGAATGGCCACCGAGCGCGAAGAAATCGTCGTCCATGCCGACCTGCGCGCAGCCCAGCGCCTGCGCGAACAGGGCGCACAGGTCCACCTCGCGCGCGTCCGAGGGCGCGCGCGACGGCGTGGCGGCGAGCTGCGGCGCGGGCAGCGCACGGCGGTCGAGCTTTCCGTTCGGGGTGAGCGGGAAGACCGGCAGGCTGACGAACGCCGAGGGCACCATGTAGTCCGGCAGGCGCCCGAGCAGCGCACGGCGCAGCGACGGCGCATCCACCGCGTTGTCCGCGACGAGATAGGCGACCAGCCGCGGCAGGCCGTCGTCGCCGGGAAGCGCCACCACCACGTTCTGCGCATGCCCTTCGGCGCGCAGCGCGGCCTCGATTTCCGCAGGTTCGATGCGGAAACCCCGGATCTTCAGCTGATGGTCGACGCGTCCCAGGAACTCCAGCGCGCCGTCGCGGTCGCGCTTCACCAGGTCGCCGGTGCGGTACATGCGCGCGCCGGCGACGAAGGGGTCGGCGACGAAGCGCTCGGCGGTGAGCCCGGCGCGTCCGGCATAGCCGCGGGCCAGACCCTCGCCCGCCAGATACAGCTCGCCCGCCACGCCATCCGGCGCGGGGCACAGCCCGGCATCCAGCACATAGACGCGGGTGTTGTCGATCGGCTGGCCCAGTGCGATGCGGCCTGTGGCTTCGACCTGCGCGCAGAGCGACCAGACCGTGGTCTCGGTCGGGCCGTACATGTTCCACAGCGCCAGTGCGTGTCCGGCGAGGAAGTCCGCGAGGTCCTGCGGCAGCGCTTCGCCGCCGCAGAGCACGCGCAGCGCAGGATCGGGCCGCCAGCCCGCCTCGCGCAGCATGCGCCAGGTCGCGGGCGTGGCCTGGGCGACGTGCGGGCGCACCGCGTCGAAGGCGGCGGCCAGCCGCTCGCCATCGATGCTCGCCTCGCGCGCCAGCACATGCACGCTCGCGCCACGGATCAGCGGCAGGTAAAGCTCAAGCACGGCGATGTCGAAGGACACCGGCGTCAACGCCAGCAGGCGCTCGCCCGCGGCGATGCCCGGGCGTTCGGCCATCGCCTCCAGGAAATTGGCCAGCGCCGCATGGCCGACGATGACGCCCTTGGGGCGGCCGGTGGAACCGGACGTGTAGAGCACGTAGGCGGCATCGTCGGGGTGCGGATCGTGATGTGCATGCTGCGCGTCGACAGTGCCGCCGGCAGCACCTGCGTTCTGCGACGCCGTGCTCCATGCCTGCGTGGACCCGTCGTCCAGGCACCACCACGCACCATCCACCGGGTCGCCGTCGACGCACAGTGCGTCGCGGATCGCACCCGTCGCCAGCATGCAGCGTGGGCGTGCGTCCTCGATCATCATCCGCAGCCGTGCCACCGGGTAGTCCGGATCGAGCGGCAGATACGCCGCACCTGCGCGCAGCACGCCCAGCAGCGCCGGCACCAGCTCGATCCCGCGCGGCAGCGCCACGCCGACCACCGTGCCGGGGCCGATGGCGCGGGCGCGCAGCGCCGCGGCGATGCGCATCGAACGCGCATCCAGTTCGGCATAGGTCAGACGGCCGTCGTCGGCACTCACCGCCAGGGCCTGCGGCGTACGCAGGGCCTGTGCCGCGAACGCGGCCGGCAGCGATGGCGCGGTCGTGCGCCGTCGCCCGCCATCGGCCTGCGCCCACCAGCGCCGACGCTCGTCGGCATCGCGCAGATCCAGCGCCGCGACCGCGGTCGCAGGCGAGGACGGCGCCGTGCGCAGCACCTGCACGTAGCGGGCCAGCAGACGCGCCGCCGTGTCGCGCTCGAACACGTCGCTGGCGTACTCGAGGCTCAGTGCGATGCCGTCCGGCGCGCCGGACGCGTCGCGACGTTCTTCGAGGTCGAAGGCCAGGTCCATCCGCGCCTCGTCCAGGGCGAGCGGTTCCGGCGTGCATGCCAGCCCGGGCAGCGCGACCGCGCCCCGGGTGTCGTCGGCATGGCTCTGCAGCGTGAGCAGCACCTGGAAGATCGGGTGATGCGCCAGCGTGCGCGCGGGCTGCAGCGCCTCGACCAGCCGCTCGAACGGCAGATCGCGGTGTTCGAACGCGGCCAGGTCCACCTCGCGCACGCGCGCGAGCAGCGTCTCGAACGTGGGGCGTCCACGCAGATCCACGCGCAGCGGCAGGACATTGATGCACGGGCCGACCATGTGGCGCAGCATCGGGTCGTCGCGCCCGTCCACCGGAGTGCCGATCACGATGTCGTCGCCGGCGCCCAGTCGCGACAGGGTCGCCGCCAGCGCCGCATGCAGCACCATGAACACGGTGACGCCGCGCGCGGCGGCCAGCTCGCGCAGGCTGCGGTGCAGCTCCGCATCGAGCATCGCATCGATGCGGCCGCCGCGATGGCTCTCCAGCGCGGGGCGGGGATGATCGAAGGGCAGGGCCATCTGCTCCGGCGCGCCGCGCAAGGTATCGCGCCAGTACCGCAGCTGCGCCGCGAGCGGACCGTGCGCGATGTCGCCGTCGCCGTGCACCTCGCGCTGCCACAGTGCGTAGTCGACGTAGTGCAGCGGCAGCGGAGCCCAGTCCGGGCCGTGCCCGTCGCACCGTGCCGCATACGCGACGGAGAGGTCCTCGAGCAGCGGCGCCAGCGACCCGCCGTCCGCCGCGATGTGGTGCAGCACCAGCAGCAACACATGCATGTCGTCGCGTTCGCGGTACAGCGCGGCGCGGATCGGCAGGTCGCGGGTGAGATCGAAAGGCTGCGCCACTGCAGCGGCCAGCTGCCGCAGCATGTCGCCGTCGCCGGCCTCCGCGTCAAGCGCCACCAGCGGCATCGGCGGCACGGCGCTGGGCAGCACCCGCAACTGCGGGTCCTGCTGGCCGATATACAGCGTGCGCAGGATTTCGTGACGTGTGACCACATCTCCCAGCGCCTGGCGCATCGCCTGCGCATCCAGCGGCCCCTCCAGACGCAGCGCGACCGGAAGATGTTGGCTCAGCCCGCCGCCCTCCAGCTGCTGCAGGAACCACAGGCGTTGCTGCGCCGAGGACAGCGGCAGAGTCTTGGGCCGCGCACGTGCCGCAAGCGCAGGCAGCGCGGGGCGCGTCTGCGTCTGCGCGGCACGCACCCGTGCGGCGAATGCGGCGACGGTCGGCGCATCGAACAGGGCGCGGATCGGCAGGCTCGCACCGAACGCGGCGCGCACGCGCCCGATCAGCCGCGTGGCAAGCAGCGAATGGCCGCCCAGCGCGAAGAAGTCCTCGTCGATGCCCGGCACCTCGGTGCCCAGCACTTCGGCGTAGATCGCGCACAGGCGCGCTTCCAGCGCGTCGCGCGGCGCGAGGCTGGCCCCGGCGGCGAACACGGGCGCCGGAAGGGCGCGGCGGTCCAGCTTGCCGTTGCCGGTGGTCGGCAGCGCGGCCATGGGCACGAACGCGGCGGGAATCATGTAGTCGGGCAGACGCGCGGACAGCATGCCGCGCAGCGCGTCGACATCGAGACGGTCGGCGTCGGCGACCAGGTAGGCCACCAGACGTTTGTCGCCGGGCCGATCCTCGCGCAGCAGTACGGCATTGCGCGGATGGCCTGCGGCGGCCAGCGCCGCCTCGATCTCGCCAAGCTCGATGCGCAGCCCGCGCAGCTTGATCTGATGGTCGACCCGGCCGAGGTATTCGAGCACGCCGTCGTCGCGCCACCGCGCGAGGTCGCCGGTGCGATACATGCGCTCGCCGGGCGCGAACGGGTCCGCGACGAAGCGCTCCGCGGTCAGCGCGGGGCGTTCCAGATAGCCGCGGGCCAGGCCCATGCCGGCCAGATACAGTTCGCCGCCCACGCCAGGCGGCAGGGGCCTGAGCGCATCGTCGAGCACGTAGGTACGGATGTTCCAGATCGGCCGTCCGATCGGTACCGCGGCGGTCGCTTCGTCGTCCGCGCAGGTCCAGGCGGTGACGTCGATGGCCGCTTCGGTGGGGCCGTACAGATTGTGCAGCGGCACGCCGAGGAGGGTGCGCACACGATCGCGGGATTCACCGGAGAGGGCCTCGCCGCTGCACAGGATGCGACGCAGACCGCTGCAGTCCGACGCGGCCTGCGCGTGCAGGAACGCATCCAGCATCGACGGCACGAAATGCGCGGTGGTCACTCCCTCGTCACGGAACAGGGCGGCCAGATACTCCGGATCGCGGTGGCCGTCGGGGCGCGCCACGACCAGGCGCGCCCCTTCCAGCAGCGGCCAGAAGAATTCCCAGACGGAAACGTCGAAGCTCGAAGGCGTCTTCTGCACGACCACATCGTCGGCGCGCAGGGTGTATTCCGCCTGCATCCAGCGCAGCCGGTTGACGATGCCGCGATGGGTGTTGATCACGCCCTTCGGGCGACCGGTGGAACCGGAGGTGTAGATCACGTAGGCGGCGTGGTCCGGAAGCAACGGACAGACCCGCTCCCCGTCGTCCAGCGGCGTGGGCGGCAGCGTGCGCAGGTGCGCGTCAAGCGCAGGCGCATCCAGGCGCAGCACCGGCGCATTCCGGGGCAGACGCGGCTGGGTCGCGGCATCGCACAGCACGAAATCCGGGTGCGCATCGGCGATCATGTCGCGGATGCGCTCCACGGGATGTTCGCTGTCGAGCGGCAGGTAGGCCGCGCCGGCCTTCACCACGGCGTGCAGCGCGACGACCAGCGCGAAGGAGCGGGGCAGCGCCACCGCCACGACCGATTCCGGGCCGACGCCATCCGCGACCAGAGCGCGTGCGAGCCGGTTCGACGCCGCTTCCAGCGCGGCATAGGTCATGTCCGCGCCTTCGAAGCGCAGCGCGACCGCATCCGGCGTGCGCGCGGCCTGCGCCGACAGCAGCGCGGGCAGTGTGGCGGGCGGATGGGGATGGCCGGTGGCGTTCCAGTCCTGCAGCACGCGCCGGCGCGCGTCGGCGCCGCCAAGGTCGAGTGCGTCGACCCTCACGTCGCCGGCATCGGCGAAGGCCTGCAGGGCGCGCAAGGCGGTTTCGCCGATCCGGCGTGCGGCCGTGGCGGTGAAGGCATCCGGGCGGTAGCTGATCTTCAGCAGCAGTTCCTGTCCAGGCACCGCGACCAGGCCGATCGGGTAGTGCGAACCGTCGCCGCCGCGGTGATCCTCGAAGCGGACACGCAGCGGATCGGGCCGCGCGGCCTCCGGATCCGCATCCGCGCCCTCCGCCACCGCGTCGGCGCCGATGCTGTCCATCGGGTAGTTCTCGAACACCACCAGGCTGTCGAACAGTTCCGCATGCCCCGCCAGCCGGTGCAGCGTGCTCAGGCCGAGATGCTGATGGTCCAGCAGAGCCGAATGCGTCTCCTGCAGCCGCTGCAGCAGGTCGGCGACGGTTTCGCCGCGGCGCAGACGCAGGCGCTGCGGCACGGTGTTGATGAACAGGCCGATCATGCGTTCGGCCCCGGAGAGTTCCGGAGGACGGCCGGCGACCGTGACGCCGAACACCACGTCGTCGCGGCGGCAATGGCGGGCCAGCATCAGCGCCCAGGCCGCCTGCACCGCGGTGCCGACGGTCACGCCGAGCGCGCGCGTGCGCGCGGAGAGGCGTGCGGTGGCCGCCGCAGGCAGGCGCAGCGACAGCACCTCGGGCGCTTCGGCATAGGCGCGTGCGGCCGCCAGGCGGGTCGGTTCGTCGATGCCCGCCAGCGCTTCGCTCCACGCGCGCTCGGCCGCATCGCCGTCGCAATCCTGCAGCCAGTCCAGGTACGCGCGATACGGCACCGGCGGCGGCAGCGCATCGGCGCCGTCGCGGTAGATGTCCAGGATTTCCTGGATCAGCAGCGGCGATGACCAGCCATCGATCAGCAGATGGTGGCTGCTGAAAAGCCAGCGATGATCGTCCCGCCCCATCTTCACCAGTTCGAAGCGCAGCAGCGGCGGTGCGGAGGGCGCGAAGCCACGCGCGGCGTCCTCCTCCAGCACCTGTTCCCAGGCCGCATCGCGCGCTGCGGCATCGAGTGCGGACAGGTCGCGATCGCGCCAGGGCAGCACCGGCCGGGCTGGCAGTGTCTGCAGCGGACGATCGCCGAGGTCGTGATGGAAGCCGGCACACAGATGCGGATGACGCCGCAGAACCGCGGCGGTCGCGCTGCGTAGGCGGCCGGCATCCAGCGCACCCGCGATGCGGAACACCATCTGGGTCAGGTAGGCATCCGCCGCGCTGCGGTCGAACAGGGCATGGAACAACAATCCTTCCTGGAGCGGCGACAGCGGCAGGATCGCCTGCAGCGGACCTTCGTGTTCCAGCCGTTCGATCGACGGCTGGTCGATACGCAGCGGCAGCGCATCGCAGGGGCTCAGCCATGGGCCTGGGCGGCGGGCGCAATCCTCCAGAATGGCGTCGAGCGCGGCGAACCATGCGTCGGCCAGGGCCTCCACCCGCGCCTCGTCCACGGCGTCCGTCGCCCAGGACCAGCGCGCGCACAGCTGCGGGCCCGGCGCGCCGTCGCTGCCGTCGGCATCCAGCACCACCGCATTGAGCTCCAGCGGGTAGGACAACGGCTGCAGCGGATCTCCGCCGCTGGCCAGGCCGAGCCCGTCCGCATCCATGGTCCAGTCCGCACCGGCCTGATGCTGGTCCAGATCGAAGCGGCCGAGATAGTTGAACACCGTCTCGGCGCGGGGCAGGGCCGCCAGCACCTCGCGCGCGCCCGGGTGCAGGTGCCGGAGCAGGCCGTAACCGATCCCGTGATCCGGAATGGCGCGCAGCTGTTCCTTGACCGCACGCACGGTCGCGAGCACGTCGTCCTGCGCGGGCAGCTCCAGCACGAGGGGCGCGAGGCTGGTGAACCAGCCGACCGTGCGCGAAAGGTCCGTGTCGTCGCTGCGTCCGTGGCTTTCTAGGTCGAAGCGCACCGTCCTGGCCCGCGTCGGGCCCCGGCCCGCCAGCGCACGCGCGAAGCCCGCCAGCAGCACGTCGTTGATGCCGCCGTGCGCGTACTCCGTGGCGCGCGTCAGCAGTGCGCGCGTGCGCGCCGTGTCGAGGCGGCGTTCGATGGTGCGCTGGGTGGACAGCGTGTCGCGGTGCGGGTCCAGAGCGCGGTGCGCGATCTTCGGACCGCTGACGCCGGCTTGCGTGCGCCAGTAGGGCAGTTCATGTGCACGCGCTTCCGCCGCGACAGGCAATGCCAGCGACCAGGCGCGCAGCGATACCGGCACCTGTGCGCAGGTCGGCGTCCGGCCGGCGGCCGCAGCCTCGCAGGCCGCGGTCAGGTCTTCGACCAGAATGCGCCAGGACACGCCGTCCACCGCCAGATGGTGCAGAGTGAGCAGAAGCCGCCCGTGTTCGCCGCGGTCGAACCAGACCGCCTCGAACATGCGCCCTTCGCGCGGGGCGAGCCGTGCGCCGGCCCGGTCGGCCTCGGCGGCGATCACGTCGCGCAGGCGCGCATCGTCGTCGCCGGCGCATTCGATCCGGGTGAGGCAGGCGGCAGCGGCCACACTGCCCGGTGCGCGCACCTCCAGCGGTTGTGCCGGGTCTTCGTGGTCGCGAAGACGCAGGCGCATCGCGCCATGGGTATCGATCAGGCACTGCAGCGCGGCTTCCAGCACGTCGGCACGCAGCGCGGGCACACGCAGCAGCACCGACTGACGGAAGCCGTCGATGGGGCCGCCGGTTTCCAGCAGGTCGCACACGATCGGCGCCGCCGGCATCGGCCCGATGGGCGAGACCTGCGGGAGCGTGTCGGCCGGTGAATCGTCGCCGGCATGACGCGCGAGATGGTCGGCCAGCGCGCGCACGGTCTGGTGCTGGAACACGTCCCGCGCACCGAAGCGCAGACCTTCGGCACGCGCGCGACCGACCAGCTGGATGGAGCCGATGCTGTCGCCGCCGAGCTGGAAGAAACTCTCGTCCAGGCCGACCTGTTCGAGCTCGAGTACCTGTGCGAACAGCGCCGCCACACGGGCCTGCAGCGGTGTGCGCGCACCATCGTCGCGTCCGCGCATGGATGCAGGAGGCGCCGGCAGCGCGGCGCGGTCGAGTTTGCCGTTGACGGTCAGCGGAAGCGCCGCGAGAAACACGATCGCAGCGGGTACCATGTAGTCGGGCAGCCGTTCGGCCAGATGCGCGCGGAGAGCCTGCGGGTCGCCTTCGCCGACGACATACGCGACCAGACGCGCGGCGCGGCCGCGCTCATCGCGCAGCAGCACCGCCGACTGCGCATGGCCTGCGGCCTCGAGCGCGGCCTCGATCTCGGCCGGCTCGATGCGATAGCCGCGCAGCTTCATCTGCGCGTCGATACGGCCCAGCAGCTCGATTCCGCCGTCGGCGCGCACGCGCGCACGGTCGCCGGTGCGGTACATGCGCGTGCCCGCCGCGAAGGGGTCGGCGACGAAGCGTTCTGCGGACAGCGCGGCACGGCCGCGGTAGCCGCGTGCCAGGCCTGCGCCCGCCAGATAGAGCTCGCCCACGGCGCCGGGCGGCAGCGGTTGCAAGGCGTCGTCCAGCACGTAGGCGGCGCTGCCCGCGATGGGGGCGCCGGCATGCGGGACATCGCCCGCGATGCGGGCGATGGTGGCATCGACCGTGAATTCGGTCGGTCCGTAGAGATTGAAGGCATGCAGATCCGTGCGTGCCGCGAGGCTGCGCCAGAGTGCGGGAGCGATGGCTTCGCCGCCCAGCAGCACGACCCGCGGATACCCAGTGCCCGGCGCCGCCAGGCCCAGCGTCGACAGCTGTGCGAAGTGACCGGGCGTCAGATCGACCACATCGATCGCCTGGCTCTCGATATGGCCGATGAGTGCCGGGCCTTCGCGCCGGGTGTCGTCGTCGACGACATGCAGCGCATGCCCCGCATACATCCACAGCACCGGATCGATCGCGGCGTCGAAGCCGAGACTTGCGATCAGCGCCACCCGCAGGGGACGTTCGAATGCCGATGCCATCGGCATGTGCAGCCGCCGGCGATGCTCGGCCTGCAGATTGGCGAGCGCGGCATGCGGCACCACCACGCCCTTGGGGCGTCCGGTCGAGCCCGAGGTGAAGATCATGTAGGCCGGGTGACCCGCGCGCAGCGGGCGGCGACGGTCGGCATCCGTCGGGTTGCGCGCGGCCAGCGCATCGTCCAGGGACGGAGCCTGGAGCAGTGTGTCGCCTTCGATGGCGACGTCGATGCCGTCACCCAGACGTACGAGTTCCGCCGCCGGTGCGATCAGCGCGGCGGCGCCGGCTTCCTGCAGAATCTCGCGTCGACGCGCTTCAGGCAGCCCGCGTTCCAGATGCAGCCACGCCGCGCCGGCCTTCATCACGCCCAGCGCGGCCACGATCGAGAGAGCCGATCTGGGCAGCGCGATGGCGACGATGTCTTCCGGCCCGATGCCGGCGGCGATCAGACGATGGGCGAGACGATTCGCGCGTCGGTTGGCGTCCGCCGCGTCGAAGGCCTGTGCGCCGCACACCAGCGCGGGCGCATGCGGCGCGATGTCCGCATGGGCTTCGAACTGCGCGTGCGCCGGCGTGAAGCCCGGCGCCAGATGTGCCGGCCTTGATGCGAAGGCCGGCGCACGCGGCGACAGCGCGCCATGGTGCGCGATACGGTGCAGCGGGATGTCGGGATGACCCGCCACACTCTCGATGAGGGCGACGAAGGCGTCGGCCAGCATCGCGGCGGTGCCGGCATCGAACAGGTCGGTTGCGTACTCGAGCACGCCGTCGATGCCCGCAGGCGCATGGCCGTCGTGACGCTCGGTCAGGTCGAAGCTGAGGTCCAGCTTGGCCACCGGCAGGTCGAACCGCTCCGGCTCGCACGTCAGCCCTTCGAAACGCAGCGCACGCTCGTCGGCCGGGGTCATCGACAGCATCACCTGGAACAACGGATGCAGTGCGGAGGAGCGCTGAGGGTTCAGCGCTTCGACCAGCCGTTCGAACGGCAGCGCGGCGTGCGCGAATGCAGCCAGGTCCGCCTCGCGAACCCGCGCGAGCAGTTCGGCGAAACTGGGCCTGCCGCCGGTGTCGGTGCGAAGCACGAGCGTGTTGATGCACGGCCCCACCAGCCGCTCCAGGCCGGGTGCGTCACGGCCGTCCACCGGGGTACCGATGGCGATGTCGTGGCTTCCGCCCACGCGCGACAGCAGGGCGGCGAGCGCTGCGTGCAGGGCCATGAACACCGTGGCCCCGCGCTGTGCGGCAAGCGCCTGCAGGCGGGCCTGCGTGTCCGGCCCGATCCGGAAGCGCAGGTGCGCGCCGCGGTGGCTGGCCTGTGCGGGCCGCACGCGGTCGCAGGGCAGCGGTGTCTGTTCGGGCAGTCCGGCGAGCGCCGCGGTCCAGAAACGCAGCTGCTCGGAGAGCGCGCTGCCGGGGTCGTCGCCCGTGCCCAGCATCTTCTGCTGCCACAGGCTGTAGTCGGCGTAGTGCAGGGGCAGTGCCGGCCAATCCGGTGCCTGGCCGCGCAGACGCGCGGAATACGCAGCGGCCAGATCATCCGCCAGCGCCGGCAGCGAGCCGCCGTCCACGGCGATGTGGTGCATCAACAGCAGCAGTGCATGGTCATGGGCATCGACGCGCAGCACGGTGGCGCGCAGCGGCGCCTGCGCGCACAGGTCGAAGGGCACCGCGGCGGCGGAGGACAGCAGGGCGCGGACCTGCTGCGCATCCGCTTCCAGCACGTGCAGAGGGACATCGAGCGCCTGCAGGATGTTCTGCGCCGGAGTCGGCCCGTCCACGATGAGCGTGCGCAGCGGCTCGTGCCGCGCGGCCAGGTCGTTCAGTGCCTGCCCCAACGCCTCCAGATCCAGGGGACCGCGCAGCCGGAGTGCCAGGGGCACGTGGTAACTCGCGCCGGCGCCTTCGAACTGGTGCAGGAACCACAGACGCTGCTGGCTCCATGACAGCGGCAGCGGGTCGGGACGTGCCTGCGGCCCGGGAAGGGCGTGTGCGCCGCCGTCCTGCGTGCACGTCCGACGCCGCGTCTCCTCCAATGCCACAGCCAGCGCGGCCACGCCCGGCGCTTCGAACAGCGCCCTCAGGCCGATGTCGACCCCGCTGCGTTCGCGGATCTTGGCGAGCGTGCGCATCGCCAGCAGCGAATCGCCGCCCAATTGCAGGAATCCGTCGTCGACCCCGATCTCGCCCACACCCAGCACCTCGGCGAAGATCCCGCACAGCAGCCGCTCTGTGTCCGTGCGCGGCGCATCCCCACCGCTGCGGATCTCCGGTGCCGGAAGGCTGCGGCGGTCGATCTTGCCGTTCGCGGTCAGCGGCAGGCGTTCCAGCGCCACGAATGCGGAGGGGACCATGTAGTCCGGCAGGCGCAGCGACAAGGTCCTGCGCAGCGGTTCTGGATCGAGTCCGCCACCGTCCGCGACCACCACATAGGCCACCAGACGCTTGTGCCCTGGCGTGTCTTCGCGCAGCAGGACGGTGCTGCGGGGATGCCCGGCCGCGGCCAGTGCGGCTTCGATTTCGCCAGGTTCGATGCGGAACCCGCGCAGCTTGATCTGCTGGTCGGCACGGCCCAGATACTCCAGCGTGCCGTCTGCGCGCCAGCGCGCAAGGTCGCCGCTGCGGTACATGCGCTCGCCCGGAGCGAACGGATCCGCGACGAAACGTTCTGCGGTGAATCCAGGGCGATGGAGATAGCCGCGTGCCAACCCGGCACCGGCGATGTAAAGCTCACCCGGCGTCCCCGGAGGCGCCAGCCGCAGCATGCGGTCGAGGACATACACGCGCATGCCATCCAGCGGCGTACCGATGGGCAGCGGCCCCGCGGTTTCCTGCGCGCGTATCCGATGGGCCAGCGCGAAGGTCGTGGTTTCCGTCGGGCCATAACCGTTGACGATGTCCAGCTCGGGATGCAGGGCGCGGATGCGACGCACCGCCTGTGGCGACAGCACGTCGCCGCCTGCCCAGACTTCGCGCAGCAGGCCGAACAGCTGCGGCGCGCTCTCGGCCATCGACTGGAAGAGACCGGCGGTCAACCACGCATGGCGCACATCATGGCGGCGCAGGGTCTCCTCCAGCGCGCGCGGATCCTCGACATGGGAGCCGGCGATCACGACCTCGCCGCCGTTCAACAGCGGTACCCACAGTTCGTAGGTCGAAGCGTCGAACGCATGGGGGGCGTACATCAGCACCCGGTCGTGGCCGATGAAGCGGCGATCCATCGCCAGGGCCAGGATGTCGCCGTGGCTCACCGCCACCGCTTTCGGCACGCCGGTCGAGCCGGAGGTGAACATCGTGTACGCCAACCGCCGCGGATCCGGCGGAGGCAGGATCGCCCGAGGTCCGTGAATCCCGTGCGCATGGCCACGAGATTCGACGTCCGCCTCGGCCAACAGGGGACGCACATCCAGTGCAGTCGTCTCTGCGGCCAGGCCTGCGTCGCAGGAGTCGTCGTGCAGCAGCAGCGTCGCCCGTACCGTCCGGATGGCATCGCGCACGCGTGCGGGCGGCAGGTCGCGATGCAGCGGCGCATACGCGCCGCCGGCCTTCAGAATGGCCAGCAGCAGCACCGGCAACGCCGCAGTCCTGCGCACGATCAACGCGACCGTCGACTCCGCGCCGTTGGCCCCCACTCCCGACGCACGCAGACGACGCGCCAGCGCATCGGACATCGCATCCAGAGCGGCATAGGTGCAGACCCCGTCATCATGGCGAATCGCCACGGAGTCCGGGCGCGTGGCCGCGAGCCTGGCCAACGCGTCCGGCACGGAACGCGCATGGCCTGCACGCGCTGCGGCACCGCGCCCCAGCGCCAGCACCCGCGCCAGCGCGTCCGTGTCGCACAGGTCGATGCGCGCGAGCGGCAGCTCAGGTTCCCGCGCCGCCGCCTCCATGAACGCCAACAGCAGCGCGGCGTGACGAGGGGCGTCCGCCGCCTCGTGGCGATCGGCATTGAGATCGAAATGCATCCGGAAACCGGCCTGGCCAGGCTGGCCCTGCAGCGTCACGGACGTGTCGGCCACGGCGCCGTTGTACAGCGAATGCAGGATGCCTTCGGCCTCGCCCAGACGGAAATCGTAGGCGAACGGCAACAGGTTGATGCGCGGGCCGAAGCCGTGCCCGCCGCCCAGGTCCCGCAGCAGGTCGCGGCAGCGATAGCGTTGGTGCTTGAGGCAACGCAGGATTTCGCGCGACGCATTTGCACCCAGGCTGCGCAGTGTTTCGCCGCCCGAAACAGGCAACCGCAGCGGCACCACGTTGGCGGTGGTGCCTGCAGCGTCGCGCTGGTTGCGTCCGCGGACTGCGACCGGGAATTCGTAACTGGCTGGCGCGGTCGGCGCGGTGCGCGCCAGGTAGGCCGCGATCGCCGCCGTGGCCAGCTGCGGCCACGGGGTTCCGGTCGAGCGTTCCGCTTGCAGCAGGGCTTCGGTCAGCGTCTGCGGCACGTCCAGGCTGCCACGGTGGATCCGCGCGCCGGGTGCGGGCTGATCGATCTCGTCGCCATCCGCGCGCATCGCTTCGATCACCCGCGCCCAATGCCGGCGGTCGGCTTCGCGACGCGCGCCGTGCGCGTAGGCGGTGTCCTCGGCCAGCAGGTCGGCGAATGGCGTGTACTGTGCAGGCACCGGCGCTTCACCGCGCGCGAGCGCGTCGTAGAGCGCACAGACACGGCCCGACAGCACCGAAGCGAAATAGCCGTCCACGAGCAGATGGTGGTAGCGCAGCGACCAGATCCAGCGTCGCTCGCCCAGACGGTAGAGCGCATGCTCGATCAACGGACCACGCAGCGGATCCATCGGTCGTGACGCCGCCGTGCGCATCTGCGCCAGCGCTTCGGATTCCGGAGCGGTCGCCCTGCGCAGGTCCACATGCGCGAAGGCGAATTCGCAGCGTTCCATGAAACGCTGGCGCGGACCGTCCTCGGCGATCTCGAACCGCGCGCGCAGGGCCTCGCACTCGTCCATCGCCATGCGCAGAGCCGTTTCGAAATGCGCGGGGTTCAATGCCCCCGCGATATCGATGTACCCCACGCTGTCGAAACGCGGGTTGGCCGGGTCCATGGCCTGCGCGAACCACATTTCGGCCTGGGCTTCGGTGAGCGGCAAAGCGGGCTGCAATTCCTGGTGCATGGCGTGACTTCCTTGCCCTGTCGGCGGGCGCATCGCTGTAGACGAACGGTGTTCGAGGCGTGGTGTGGCAGGCGGTGCGCGAAGGCGAGCGATGTATCCGCCGCCGTTCGGACCTGGTGGCTGTCGGACTCAGTCCTCGATCAGCACGCCGGCGCGTGGCGCAGGGGCAGGGGAGGGCGCCTGCGTCGCCGGCGGTTCGGCCGCGGTGTCGGGAGTGCGCATCTGCTGGCGCACCATCTGCGCATAGCCGACGTGGCTGGAGAGCAGCTCTTCATGGCGGCCGACACCGGTGACCGTTCCATCCTGCAGGACATAGATGCGGTCGGCATCGATCACGGTGGACAGACGGTGCGCGACCACGATGTTGGTGCGCCCGCGCAGCAGTGCGTCCAGTGCCTCGCGCACCTGCGCCTCGGTGCGGCTGTCCAGGCTGGAGGTGGCCTCATCGAGAATCAGGATGGCCGGGTCGCGCAGGAACATGCGCGCGATCGCGATGCGCTGGCGCTGACCGCCCGAGAGATTGTTGCCCTGTTCGATCAGCGGCGTGTCGAAGCCCTGCGGCAGCGCTTCGATGAACTCCAGCGCGCCCGCCGCAGCTGCGGCGCGCCGCAGCGCGGCATCCTCGCAGGGCCCTTCCAGGCCATACAGAAGATTCTCGCGCACCGTGCCGGGCATCACCGGCGCGCTCTGCGCCACGTAACCGATGTTCCGGCGCCAGCCGGTCAATGCGTAGTGATCGATGGGCTTGCCTGCGTAGCGCAGCATGCCCGCGTCGGGGCGGTAGAACCGCTCGATCAGCGACAGGATGGTGGTCTTGCCGCCGCCGCTCGCGCCGACCAGCGCGGTGGTGGTGCCGGGTTCGAAGCGCAGATTGAGTCCGCGCAGCACCTCGTCGCGGCCTTCATAGGCGAAGCGGACGTCCAGGAACTCGAGCGCGCCGGCATCAGGCATCGGCAGGCCTTCCGGCACCGCCGGCTCTTCCTGCTCGTGCAGCATGGCCGAGATGCGTTGCGACGCGCCCTTCGCCTTCTGCAGTTCCGCCGCGAAGTTGGTGAGCTGCACCAACGGCGTGATGACGTTGAAGATGTAGAGGATGAATGCCGTGAGCGTGCCGACCGACATCTCGCCGGACGCCACCCGGCCCGCACCGAAGACCAGGATCACGACGACCGCACCGGTCATCGCCAGGTTCATCAGCGGCTCAAGCAGCGCATTCACGCCCGCGATGCGGCGCCCCAGGTGTTGCAGGCCCTGGATTTCCTCCGAGCCGCGCTCGGATTCGCGCCGTTCGGCGACGAACGCCTTGACCAGCCGGATCTCCGAAAACACATGGGTGAGAATGCCGCTCAGCCGCGCCGTGCGATCCTGCATGCGGCGCGACAGACCGTCCAGTGCGAACGAGATCGGGATCATCACCGCGAAGGCGCCCAGGATGGCGCCGAGCAGCGTCAATGTCAGGCGGACATCGAGCAGCAGCAGCACGACGACCGAACCGAGCAGCGTCAACAGCCCGGTCACCAGGTTCACGAACTGGCGCGTGGTCAGTTCCGTGATCGATTCGCAATCGCGGACCACGCGGCTCACCCGTTCCCCGGTGGGCTCGCGATCGAAGGCGACGACAGGCAGGCGCAGGATCTTGTCCATCAGCTGCACGCGCAACCTGGCGACAACGCCATGGCCTGCCGCCGCCATCAGATACCCGGAAAGTGCCGAAAACAGTCCGCCGGCGATCAGCACGCCGGCGAGCAACCACGGCGATACCGTCGCAGGCCCCGGTTGTCCGATGCCGTCGACGATGTCGCGGGTGAGGACCGGGAACCAGAGCATCGCTCCGACCGAGATCGCCGCAGCGAGCGTCGCCAGCGACAGGCGCGCAAGTGAAGGCCGTCCGGCGCGGATCAGGCGCCAGAGATCACCATATGCATTGTTCATGTCAGCCTCGTCTCGACGCGGCCAGGAGTCCGGGACAAGCCGGAGCGATCACGCACCGAGGCGGTCGACTGCGCTGTGCAGACGCGTGGCAGAGGTGTATTCAAGGGACGCATGACTCCGTGTCGGGGCACTGGCAATCAGTCCTTGCCGTCGTGCCTTCGCACGGATGCGGCCTGATTAAGTTCATGAATGGAACGAGGCAATCCACTCATCGATGCAATTCTAGCCGGCGAATTACAGCCGGTCAAAGCCGCCAGGATTGGACAGATCGTTTGAGAAATCTTCAAGATATTGATTTTATTGGTATTAAATCGATTGCGGGGCCGGGCGGCCTGGCCATGCACTCGTTTACGGCATGGACAGCCAAATTGGCATGCCGAGGCCATTTTCATGAGCGCCTTGACCCATCTGCAGGCATCTTGCGTGGAACAGGCGACAGGCGGGCGTGCGGGAACGTGGAATCCCGGCGGCGGCGTTCGACATTACCCGGCGTCCGGGGCCCGGGTACCCGGGTGTTCGGCGCGTACCTGGCTGCGACAGTCCGCATCCTTGCCGCCACCTGCATGGCATCCTCTGTCGCGTTCACGATTGCGTGTCCGGCGCGTCCATCGCGGGCATACTCCCAACCCCCTGATCTGATGCCGATGAGCCGGCTCCGGCCACGGAGGCCCGCGCTGCGGGCGCCGTGCGTCGTCGACGCCGCTCAGGCCATGGAGCGCCATGAGGCTGTTCGCCCTTTCCGATGTCCACATCGACTACCCCGACAATGCGCGGTGGGTGGAGGATCTGTCGAACGAGGATTATCGCGACGATGTCCTGATCCTCGCCGGCGACCTGACCGAGGACAGTCAATTGCTGGCGTGGTGCCTGGGGCAGTTCGCGACGAAGTTCCGGCAGGTGCTGTTCGTCCCGGGCAACCACGACCTGTGGGTGAGGCGGGACCCGGAAACGGGTTGTTCGCTGCAGAAGTTCGACAATGTCTGCAGGATCGCCGCCGATGCGGGCGTTTCCATGCGCCCCTACCGCCATCGGGATACGCTGGTGGTGCCGCTGCTGGGCTGGTACGACTACAGTTTCGGCGAGCCGGACGAGGATCTCTTCAAGATCTGGATGGACTACCGGGCCTGCAACTGGCCGGACGGTTTCGACATGCAGCAGGTCACCGCGCATTTCCTCGCCATGAATCCGTGGACATTGCCGGAGCCGGCCGAGCGCGTGGTGACCTTTTCGCACTTCCTGCCGCGCATCGACCTGATTCCGTTCTTCGTGCCGCGTGCCATGCGCAGCCTGGATCCGGTGCTCGGCAGTTACGGCATCGAGCGCCAGCTGCGCGCGCTCGGCTCCCAGCTGCATGTCTATGGGCACAGCCATATCAACCGCCGGGTGGTGATCGACGGCGTCACCTACGTCAACAACGCCTTCGGCTATCCGCAGGAGAGCGTCATCGCCGCCCGGCGCCTCGTCGATCTGGATGCGGACGGGCGTTGAGCGTTTGAAGACCGATATGGCCGCAGTTGCTGGCCGGAAGTGGCGTTGAGCGCGGTTGCGTCAGGCGACTTCCGACACCCTCGCGAACGGCGCGATGACCGAGGTCTCGCTGGCTAAGGGGATATACCGGCGCATGGAGATGGGGGGCGGAACCCCGGTTTCGCGCTCGGCGCAAATCGCCATCAGATGTTCCGGAGAAGGTCGGCACTGCCAGAAATTCCAGCGCTCCGGGCTGTCCTCGAGCGAGGGATCGATATCGATCCGCACCGTTTCCGGCTTCGGGAAATCGAAACTGAAGCCATCCAGGGGCAGGGACAGGCCCATGCCGCGCGCCTTGATGTAGGACTCCTTGAAGGTCCAGTACTCGAAGAAGCGTTCCTGCTGCCGCTCCTTGGGATGGCGCATGAGTTCCGCCGCTTCCGACGGTGAGAAAAAGCGGTCGGCGACATCCAGCGAGATGTTGCGCACCGCGAGATTCTCGACATCCACGCCCAGCTCCCGTCCGCGTGTGACCGCGAGGACGATGAGCCCGCGGGTGTGGGAGATGTTGAAGCGCAGATCGCGCGCGGCGGGCTCGTCGGCGGTGATGTGCTCGGCGATGGCGGGGCGGCCGTAGGCATTTTTCGAGAACGCCCAGCGCTCCGGCGCCACGGGTGCGTAACGCGACAGCAGCAGGCGGACCATCGCGCGCGTGACCAGGTAACGTCGGCGATCGTGCTCGAAATAGAAGCGATGTTCCTGTGCGGCCTCTTCCGGTGTCAGCAGCAGGCGCAGCCGGCTGTGATGGGCCGGATCGACGATCTCGTCATAAAAGGTTAGCCAGATGTCGATACCTTGCCGGACTTCGAGCCTCGCCGGTGCGGCGACGGCGGCCGGAGCCGATGCAGGCAGTGCGATCATTGTGGACATGGTTCCCTCCCCCGACGATTGTGTCGCTCAGCAGGACAGTGCGTCGCTGCCGTGATTCCCTGTTCGATCATACCAACGGACAAGCGCCATGGGTGAGGACATGATGCATCCGACATGTTTCAGAAGTGCCCAGGCACGGCGGGCGATCGCGCCACGGCATGTGTGAGCGGCAGTCCGGGGAGGGGCGGCACGCGCGATCCGCAGGCAGTCGGAAGGTGCATGCCGGGCAAGCATGGCTGTCCGGGGATGTCCTCTGAATGCGCGCTCCCGCGTTTACTGGGGCTGTCGGTGATGGTGGGCAACAGGGGCGTCATGCGGGGTCGCTCTGCAAAGGCAGTTCGGCTGTCCGGCTTCCGCAGACTTGGATCACGTTACGTAGTTCGAGGCAAGATATCGTATGAATCGCAGAAGTTGCTTGCATTTCATGAATTCAGGTTGACAGTTTTTCATGCGCTCCTGTATAGCTTTCGGGTGATTTGGGGATGCCTGCCGGAATGTGGGGGCGCACGCGGCACGGGGTGGTCGGGGGGCCGCAGCGCACGGTAGCCGGAAGGGTTGCCACGCACGTTGAGCTGACCTGATTGAGCGCCATGAGCGCGGCTTTGCCGTGCGTATTTGAAGGATCGAACGTTGGCGGATATGTCTGAAGTTTCCTCAGTACTTGATCGCGTCTGCCGTCTGTATGCCGAGCGTCTGTCGCGTGTCACGGCAGGAGGCCGCGCCGGTGTGGCGGGCCGCTCCGGCGGCGGAACCGTCGACCCGGGGAATGAAGGTGATCCCTCCGCGCAGCGGGGCGGCATGTCCGCGCCGGACGCCGACGCGCCACGCGATGGCCTGTTGGCCTTCGATCCCGGTGCGGATGCGGAATTCGCGCGGGCCCTGTCGGACGCGGGCGTCGCCCTCGACGGCGATGCCTTCGCGCTCAGCGACGCGTGTCTCTGGCAGCAGGCCCTGCCGATCAAGCCCGGCGTTTCGCACGATCTCGACATCCTTTCGGCGCACCAGTGGCAACGCTACGGCGCTGCACGCAATGCCCCGACCGCCGCGCGCGTGCTGGCGCTCTGGCGCCAGCGCCTGCGCCGCCTGGCGGAGCTGGCATCCGACGCATCCGACGCCACCGTGCTGTGCATGCTGCGTCACGCCCAGCCGGCGCAGGACGCCCCGGGCACGCGCTACGCGCCCGAAGACGGGCAGGGCGACGTGTTCTCCGCGCAGTATCCGATCAGTGCGGATGCGTTCCTGACCCTGGCCGCATCGGCCGGCCTGTTCTGCGCGGAACCGCCCGTGTTCACCCGCGATGGCGACGGCGTCTGCGACCGCGCGCTGTATGCGATGAGCCGCCGCGGCTTCACCGTGCGCTTCGCGCGCGCGTCGGACATCTCCGCGCTCGAGCGTCTGGAGCGGCTGTGCTGGATCGCGCCGCTGCGAACGGGCAAGCGCGCGCTTCTGGCGCGGATCAAGCGCTATCCGCAGGGCCAGTTCGTGCTCGAGCGCGACGGCGAGGTGAAGGGCGTCATCTACAGCCAGCGCATCCGCGATGCGGAGGATCTCTCGCGCTGCACGATGGACGACGTGCATACGCTGCACGACCCCGATGGCGATGTCGTGCAGCTGCTGGCGGTCAACATCGACCCGGCCATCCAGCACCTGGCCTCCGGTGATCAGCTGCTGGAGTTCATGCTGCAGCGTTCCTGCCTGCAGCGCAGGGTCTCGCGCGTGGTCGCGGTGACGCTGTGCAAGGACTACGTATCCGGCCGCGGCCTGAGCTTCGAGAAGTACACGACCGGGCCCGGTCGGGAACGCGACCGGGTGCTGCATTTCCACCATGCGCACGGTGCCGAGATCGCGGCGATTCTGCCGGGCTACCGCCCGCGCGATGTCGCCAACGAGGGCAACGGGGTGCTGGTGGCCTACACGCCCACCCGGAGGCGCCCGCGTCCGGCGGCTGCTCCCGTGGCAGCCGTTTCGGACGATGCGTCCGCCTCACTGCCTGGCGCCGAGGCTGCGCCGGCGGACCCCACCGCAGGCGCGCCGGATCGCGAGCAGGTGCTGGCCTATGTCCTGCAGGCGATGGGGGCACTGATCGACGACGAGAGCGCAGCCGCGGCGGATCGGCCGCTGATGGAGTCCGGCCTGGACTCCGCGGGCATGCTGGCGCTGAAGTCGCGGCTCGAATCGCGTTTCGGCAAACGGCTCAAACCCTCGTTCTTCTTCACCCACAACACGCCCGCGAAGGTGGTGGAGTTCTACTGCCCGGCGGCCGACTCGCATCAGAACACCCAGGCGTCCACGCAGCATGGCGCTGCAGCCACAGTCGCAGCCTCTGCGGCCAGCGGCGAGACCGGCCAGGCCGGCGTCTCCTCGACGGCCACTGGCGCGTCGTCGTCGGCGCCGATGGCCACTGCCTCGCTCACGGGCGAGGGCCGCGACGATATCGCCATCATCGGCCTGGCATGCCGCCTGCCGGGTGGCGTCGACGGTCTGGAATCGCTGTGGCGGATGCTGGACGAGGGCCGTGAGGCCATCGTCGACTACCCGGCCTCGCGCGGCGCGTGGCCGCGCGTGGGCCCGATCGGGCGCGGTGGCTTCCTGCAGGACGGTGAGTGCTTCGACGCCGGGTTCTTCCGGATGTCGCCGAGCGAGGCCGAGCTGACCGACCCCCAGCAGCGCCTGTTGCTGGAAGTCTCCTGGGCCTGTTTCGAAGACGCCTGCGTCACGCCCGCCACCCTGCGCGGCAGCGACACGGGCGTGTTCGTGGGCGCCAGCAACAGCGACTACGCGCATCGCCTGCAGCAGGTGGGTGCCGAAGTCGAAGCGCATACCGCCGTGGGCAATTCGCTGGCGGTGCTGGCCAACCGCCTGTCGTATTTCTACGACTTCAATGGCCCCAGTTTCCTGATCGACACCGCGTGTTCGGCATCGCTGGTCGCCCTGCATGCGGCGTTGCGTTCGTTGCGTTCGCGCGAATGCGGTCTGGCGCTGGTCGGCGGCGTCAATTTCATCTGCGACCCGCGCATCTCGCTGTCGTATCACAAGGCCGGCATGCTCTCGCCGGATGGACGCTGCAAGGTGTTCGACGACGCCGCGGACGGCTATGTGCGCGCCGAGGGCGCGGTGGTGGTCCTGCTGAAACGCCTGTCGCAGGCCGTGGCCGATGGCGACCGCATCCATGCGGTGATCCGCGGCAGTGCGATCAACCATGGCGGTCAGGCCGCGGGCCTGACCGTGCCCAATCCGCAGCAGCAGTCGGCACTGCTCACCTCCGCCTGGCGCGATGCTGGCGTATCGCCGCAGGACATCAGTTATCTCGAAGCGCATGGCACCGGCACTTCGCTGGGCGACCCGATCGAGATCGAGGGCATGCAGTCGGCGTTCGCGACCGCCGCGCCTGCGCCCGCGGCGCTGCGCTGTGGCGTGGGTTCCATCAAGAGCAACCTGGGCCATCTGGAATCCGCCGCCGGTCTGGCCGGCGTGCTGAAGGTGGTGGCCGGCATGGCGCACCGTCGCCTGCCGGCGACCCTCCACGTGACGCGCACGAATTCGCGGATGAGCCTGGAGGGCAGCCCGCTGCGCATCCAGGCCGCGGCCGAGGACTGGAATCTCTCCGGCCCGAGGATCGCCGGCGTCAGCAGTTTCGGCTCGGGCGGCGCGAACGCGCACGTGGTGCTGCAGGACTACCGCGACGACGCCGCGCAGACCGGCGGGCAGGACGCGGACGGCGGCGCGGACCACGTGTTCGTGCTGTCCGCCGTCGATGCCGACGCGCTGCGTCGCGATGCGCGGGCGGTGCTGGACTGGCTGGCCCATCGGCCTTCGGATGTCGCGCTGATCGATGCGATCGGCACCTGGCAGTGCGGCCGCACTGCGTTCCGCGAACGGCTCGCGCTGCGTGTGGACGATTTCGATGTGCTGGCCAGCCAGCTGACACGCTGGGTGGAGGGTGTCGACAGCCAGGTGCGTGCCGGCCGTGCCGTCGCCCAGTCGGGCGGGGCATCGGGCGACGCCGCCGCGCGCTGGCGTGCCGCGGCATCCGCAGGCGACCTGGACACGCTGGCCTCGCTGTGGCTTGAGGGCAGGGAAGGGGACTGGGCCGATCTGTACGCAGGGACGGCGCGACGCTGGCGCCCGGTCTCGCTGCCCGGGCATGTCTTTGAAAAAAACCGGTTCTGGGTGGAGTCCGCCGAGGTTGTGGCCGATGCGGCACGCGAGGATGCCGCTGAAACCGGCACCGGCGCGACACGTTGCCTTGCGCCGACGTGGGAACGCAGCGAGCTGTCCGGCGAGCAGGCCGCACCGCAGGCCGGGGCCGCCGCGCACCATGTGCTGCTGTGGACCCGTCGGCAGCTCGAGGATGCACAGCTCGCCGCGGCGTTCCCGGACTGCAGCATACGCCTCTGCACCGCCACCGGGGACGACCCGGCCGCGCTGTACCAGGCACTCGCCGAGACCTGTCTGGGCCATGTCCGCGGGCTGCTGTCGCATCGCCAGGCGACGCCCGCGCAGATCCAGCTGGTGGCCGATGGCGGCGATCTGGGCGAGTGGGTCTTCGGGCTGCGCGGTCTGCTCGAGTCGGCGCGCATCGAGGAACCCGGCCTCGGCTGGCAGATCCTGTCGGTGCCCGTCGAAACGTCGCTGCAGACGCTGGCGGCGCTGCTCGCGTCCGAGCGTCGGGCCTTCGCGTCCGGCGCGAGTATCCAGTACCGCGATGCCGGGCGTTTCGTGCGCGGCTGGACGGAGCTTCCGGCTCCGGCCGGCGGCACGCGGCGCATCCACGCGCCGCTGCGGGCGGGCGGCGCCTATCTGATCACCGGCGGTCTGGGCGGGCTGGGGAGGCTGTTCGCGCAGCACATCCTGCAGACGGTCCCCGACGCGCGGGTGTTCGTCACCGGACGCGGCGAGCGCGATGCGCGCGTCGCCGCGCTGCTGGACCAGTGGCCCGCCGACGCGCGGCCGGAGTACCGCCAGCTCAGCCTCGACAGCCGCGAATCGGTCGACGCCCTGATGGCGGGCCTGCAGGCGGAAGGCGTCCGGCTGTGCGGCGTGCTGCACTGCGCCGGGCAGGTCGCGGACGGTTACATCGTCAACAAGCTCATCGAGCGTTCGGCCGCGGTCTTCGCGCCGAAGCTGGCGGGCACGCTGCTGCTGGACGAGGCCACGCGCGGGTTCGACCTCGATTTCTTCGCGCTGTTCTCGTCGATCATGGCCGAAACCGGCAACGCCGGTCAGGCCGACTACGCCTGCGCCAACGGTTTCATGGACCGCTACGCGGCCCATCGCGACGCACTTGTCGCGCAGGGGCTGCGCAGCGGGCGCAGCATCGCCATCGACTGGCCGTACTGGCGCGACGGCGGCATGCGCATCGACGCGTCCGCACTGGAACTGCTGCGCGAAACGCGCGGCATGGTGCCGATGCCGACCGAGGTGGGCATCGCCTGTTTCCACGCCGCGCTGGCGCAGGAGTCGCCGCAATGCCTCGTGCTGCACGGCGATATCGCCCGGCTGCAGGCGCAGCTGGCGCCGCAGGCCGCCCAGGCCGAGGCAGGCGCCGCGCCGGCGCTGGACGAAGCCGGCCTGAAGCACGCGGTGCTGGATGCGCTGGCGGCGCTGGTGTCGGAGCAGTTGAAACTGCCGGTCGGCCGGCTCGATGTCGAAGCCGATCTGGCCGAATGCGGCATCGATTCGATCTTCATCAACAAGATCAATCTCGCCCTGAGCAGGCACTTCAAGGCGATCTCGAAAACCCTGTTCTTCCAGTACCGCACGGTCGCCGAGATCGCCGAGCACCTGCTGCAGCGCTATGCCGAGGAATGCCGGGCCTGGGTGGCCATGCGCGCTCGGCCCGCCGATGACGCGGGTGTCGCCGGCCCGACCCGCCCGGCTGCCGTGCATGTGGTGCCGTCCACGGCACGGGCAAAGGCCGGGACAGACTCCGCCCACAGCGGCGCCATCGCCATCGTCGGCATGAGCGGCATGTTCCCGCACGCGCCGGATGTGGATGCCTTCTGGCGCAACCTGGTCACCGGCCGCGATTGCGTCGACGAGATCCCGGCCGACCGCTGGCCGCTCGATGGGTTCTACGAACCCGATCCGGAGCGCGCACTGGCCCAGGGCAAGAGCTACAGCCGCCACGGTGCCTTCGTGGACGGTTTCGCGCGTTTCGACCCGATGTTCTTCGGCATCCCGCCGCGCGAGGCGCTGAACATCGACCCGCACGAGCGCCTCTTCCTGCAGGAAGCCTGGCGTGCGATGGAGGATGCGGGCTATTCCAGCGAGAAGCTGCGACGCGTGCACGAGCGTCGGGTCGGCGTGTTCGTGGGCGTGACCAAGACCGAATTCGAACTCAACGGCGCCCATGACCCGGCCGCCGCGGGGCGCTGGTACCCGCGCACGTCGTTCAGTTCGATCGCCAACCGGTTGTCGTTCTTCCTCGACCTGTCCGGGCCGAGCATGCCGATCGACACCATGTGCTCCTCCTCGCTGGTCGCGATCCACCAGGCCTGCGAGCAGATCCGGTTGGGTGCCTGCGATGCGGCATTCGCCGGCGGCGTCAATCTCTATCTGCATCCGTCGTCGTACTACTACCTCAGCTCGCTGCGCATGCTGGCGCCGGACGGCCGTTGCCGCAGTTTCGGCGCGGGCGGTTCCGGCTTCGTGCCTGGTGAGGGCGCGGGCGTGCTGCTGCTGAAGTCGCTGGAGCGCGCGCTGGCCGATCATGACCCGGTGCACGGCGTGATCCTCGCGTCGCACGTCAACCACGGCGGCCGCACCAACGGATTCATGGTGCCGAACCCGCGCGCGCAGGCCGCGCTGGTCCGCGAGACGCTCGACAAGGCGCAGGTCGACGCACGCCATGTCAGTTACATCGAAGCCCACGGCACAGGCACCGCGCTGGGCGATCCGATCGAGATCGACGGCCTGCAGCAGGCGTTCACGCCGGACACGTCCGAGCGCCAGTTCTGCGCGATCGGCTCGGCCAAGTCGAACATCGGGCATCTCGAAGCCGCGGCGGGCATCGCCGGGCTGATCAAGGTGCTGCTGCAGATGCGCCATCGCCATCTGGTGCCGAGCCTGCATGCCGAGCAGGTCAATCCCAACATCCGCCTCGAATCCACCGCGTTCGAACTGAACCGCGAACTGCGGCCGTGGGCGCGCCCGGTCGTCGACGGCCGGGAAGTGCCGCGCATCGCCGGCGTGTCGTCGTTCGGTGCCGGCGGCGTCAACGCGCATGTGCTGCTGAGCGAGTCGCCGCTGCCCGCACGGGCTTCCGAGTCGGAGGCCGGGTCGGACGACGCGGCCAGGCGTGATGTCTCCGCCGAACCGGTGCCGGTGCCGCTGTCCGCACTGCGCCGCGAGCAGCTCATCGAGCGCGCGCGCCAGCTGCGCGACCATCTCGACACCGAGGGTCAACGCTGCGATCTCGCCGCGCTGGCCTACACGCTGCAGGCCGGGCGCGATGCGATGGCGCAGCGCGTGGCCTTCGTGGTCGACTCCGCCCACGCGCTCCGCGATGCGCTGGATGCATTCGTGCACGGCCGCGCCCGCGAGGACATTTTTGACGCCGGTACGATCGAGGATCTGGCCGAGCGCTACGCGTCCGGCGAGAGCCGCGTGCGCCGCGAACGCGCGGTCGACGCCTGCTTCGCCTCCTCGCGCGACATCGACGTGCGCGCCCTGGCGCGGCTGTGGACCGAAGGGGCCCATGTCGACTGGCAGCGGCTGTATGCGGGGCGGCCGCTGCCGCAGCGCGTGAGCCTGCCGACCTATCCCTTCGCGCCCGAGACCTATTGGCACCCGCGTCTGCCGAGCCTGCGCGAGACGCAGGCCGGCGTCTCGCTGCCGGCCGATGTCATCGCCAGCGCGGCGGCCGACGATGTGCTGGTGGCGGTGCCGGTATGGCACGGGCTGGGCGAGGCGCAGTCGCTGCCCGCCTGCGACCACCATGCCGTGCTGCTGTGCGGGCCGCTGCGCACGGATGCCGACGCCCTCGCATCTGCACTGGCGCAGGACAACCCGGCCGTGGCGCCGCGCATCGTCTGTACGCCGCTCGCCAGCGACGCCGCCGATCCCGCCAGGCGTTATGCCGACCTGGCACGGCAGTGTTTCGAGCAGGTGCGCGCGCTCGTGGGGAATGCGCAGGGCGGTCGTGTGCTGCTGCAGTGCGTGGTCGCCGACGACGAGGACGGCCAGCTGCAGCTCGGACTGTCCGGCCTGCTGCGCACGCTGGCCATGGAACAGTCGCGCTTCACCGCGCAGGTGCTTGCGGTCGAGCCAGGACTGGATGCCGCGCAGCTGGCGTACCGCTTGCAGATGCTGCGGGTCCGCCCCCATGCCCATCTGGTGCGCTGGCGGGAGGACCGCATCGACGCCCTCGACTGGGAGCGTCTGCCCTGGCGCGGCGATGCCGCGCCGGTCTGGCGCACGGACGGCGTGTATGTGATCACCGGTGGTCTGGGAGCACTGGGACAGGTCTTCGCCGACGACATTCTCGCCCGATGCCCGCGGGCCACCGTGGTCCTGACCGGACGTGCCGGGCCGCAGACTGCCTCGGTCTCCGAGGCCCGCCTGGTGCGCGAAGGCCGTGCGCAATACCGTCAGCTCGACCTTCTGGACGAGACCGCGGTCGCCGGCCTGTTCGACGAGCTGCGAGCGCGTCACGGCGGCGTGCACGGCGTCCTGCACTGCGCAGGCACCATCGCCGACAACCTGATCGCGAAGAAAACCCCCGAGGAGTTCGCACGCACGCTGGCGCCGAAGGTGGAGGGCACCTGGAATCTGGACCGCGCAAGCCGCGACCATGCCCTCGACCTGTTCGTGGTCTTCTCCTCGATCGCCAGCGCGATGGGCAGCATCGGTCAGGCCGACTATGCGAGCGCCAACGGTTTCATGGACCGCTTCGCGGACCATCGCCGCGATGCGGTGCGTCGCGGCGAGCGCCGTGGCACCACGCTCGCCATCCACTGGCCCTATTGGCGCGAGGGTGGCATGCGGGTCGATGCCGCCACCGAGGAAGTGCTGATGCAGAGCATCGGCATGCGCCCGATGGAGACGGCGGTGGGCATCGCCGCCTTCCATCTGGCGGTCGCACTGGACCGTCCGCGCGTGCTGGTGGCGCAGGGTGACCCCGAGCGCTTCCTCGCGAAACTGCGCGGGGTGCAGCCTGCGCTCGTCGCTCCGGCCGTGCCGGCCACGGGTGCACCGGCCGCGCAGCAGCGGATGTCCTTCGATGCGATCCAGCGGCAACTGCGCGACATGCTGGCGCAGTTGCTGCATGCGCGTCCGGAGGACATCGCGCCGCGCAAACCCCTGGTGGAACTGGGTCTGGATTCGGTGCTGGGCACCGAATTCGTCGGTGCGATCAACCGTCGCTTCTCCACCGGGCTCTCCAGCGTCGGCATCTACGACCATCCGACCCTGCACGCCCTCGCGGACTATGTCGTCGAGGCGCAGCCCGAGGCCGCGGCGCCGTCACCAGCCGTGGCTTCGCAAGCCGCCGCTGCCGTGCCTGCGCATGCGGTACGCGAACCGGCCGCGGCGTATCGGCTGCCTACCGCAGCGGTCGCATCCCCGCCGGCTCCTGCCGCCGCCGTCCGCGGCGATGCCGGCGACACCCGCATCGCGGTCATCGGCATGTCCGGGCGCTACCCGCAGGCCGAGAATCTGGATGCCTACTGGCGCAACCTGGTGGCCGGCCGCAATTCCGTGGTCGAGATTCCGGACACGCGCTGGGATACCGCCGCCTACTACGATCCCGACCCGGATGCCGAAGGGCGGATGTACTGCCGGTGGATGGGCGTGCTCGACCACGCCGATGCCTTCGACCCGCGCTTCTTCCGCATCACGCCGCAGGAAGCGCTGTACATGGATCCGGAACAGCGCCTGTTCCTGCAGGAAAGCTACCGCGCGCTGGAAGACGCCGGCTATGCCGGCGAGATCGCCGACGGCCTGGGCTGCGGCGTGTATCTGGGCATGGAAAGCAGCGAATACGGCTGGCATTTCGCCAACAGCCCGCGGGTGGCGGAGACCATCACCGGCAACCATTCGGCCATCGCCGCCGCACGCCTGGCGTACTTCCTCAACCTGAAGGGCCCTGCGCTGGCGGTCGACACCGCCTGTTCGTCCTCGCTGGTCGCGGTGCACCTGGCCTGCCAGGCGCTGCGGGCGGGCGAGATCGACATGGCGCTGGCCGGCGGCGTGCGCCTGTGGCTCAGCCCGGTCACCCACATCGGCATGAGCCGCGCGCGCATGCTCTCGCCCACCGGCCAGTGCCGCACGTTCGACGACAGCGCCGATGGCATCGTGATGGGCGAAGGCGTGGGCGCGGTGGTGCTCAAGCGTCTGTGCGATGCGGAGCGCGACGGCGACGAGATCCTCGGCGTCATCCTGGCCTCCGGCACCAACCAGGACGGACGGACCAACGGCATCACCGCGCCCAGCGTGAAGAGCCAGATCGCGCTGGAGCGCCGCGTCTACCGCGAACACGGCATCGACCCGGACAGCATCAGCTACATCGAGGCGCACGGCACGGGCACCAAGCTCGGCGACCCGATCGAACTGCAGGCCCTCTCCACGGTGTTCCGCGAGCAGACCAGCCGCGAGCGATTCTGCGCGCTGGGCTCGGTGAAGACCAACATCGGCCACACCGCAGCCGCCTCTGGCGTGGCCAGCCTGCACAAAGTGCTGCTGTGCCTGCAGCACGGCCATCTGGTGCCGTCGCTGAACATCGAGCGCGAAAACCGGCATTTCGACTTCCAGCGCTCGCCGTTCTACGTCAATCGCGACTACGTGCCGTGGCAGCCCGGTGCGGGCGGGCGGCGCAGGGCCTGCGTGAGTTCCTTCGGCTTCAGCGGCACGAATGCGCATCTGGTGATCGAAGAGTGCCGGCGCGAAGACGCGCGGCCGTCGCACGACGCGTCCGCTGCCGTGCCCGGGGGCGAGCGCCTGATCCTGCTGTCGGCACGGACCGACGCGCAGCTCGAACAGCGGGCGCGCGATCTGCTGCGCTTCGTCGAGGCACGCATCGCCGCGCTCCCTGCAGGCGCCACGGGCGATGCGCAGGCGGCACAGCTGCTGCTGTCCATCGCCCAGACCCTGCAGCTCGGGCGCGCGGCGCTCGAGGTGCGGGCGGCCTTCGAGGCCGATTCCCTGCAGACCCTGCGGGACGGCCTGGCGCAGCTGTGCGGTGAGGCGCACAACGGCGCCGCGAGCGTCCAGCGCGGCCGCGTGGTCGAAGACGACGGCACGCTCGCGCTGTGGCGCACGGATGATGACCTGCGCGCGACCGCCGGCAAGTGGCTGGGTGCCAATCAGCTCTCCAAACTGATCGGCCTGTGGCTGAAGGGCGTGGACTTCGACTGGCGTGCCCTGCAGGGCAACGCACGCGTGTCGCGGATGCGCCTGCCGACCTATCCCTTCGCGGAAGAGCGCTACTGGGTGGACCGTCGCGAGCACGATGCCGTGGATGGCGGAGCCGCGACCGGCCGTGCGCTGTCAGGGCCGGCTTCGGCAGTGGGCATCGGGCCGCTGCATCCGCTGGTCCATCGCAACATCTCCGACCTGGAGCGTCAGGCCTATCGCACCCGCCTGCGCGCGGAGGCCTTCCTGCTGGACGATCATCGCGTCGAAGGCGCACGCGTGCTGCCCGGCGTGGCCTATCTCGAAATGGCGCGTGCTGCCGCGCTGCTCGCATTGCCCGATGCCCAGGGCGGGCATCTGGAGATCGTCGACCACCTGTGGGTACGTCCCATCGTGCTGGCCGACGCGGCCGCTCACGATGAAGCCGCTCACGGTCTCGACGTCACCATCGTGCTTGTGGACGAGGGCGAGGACGACGACGGTCTGCGCCGCATCGATTACGAGATCCTCACCGAACCGTCCGATGCGGGCGGGGAATCCGACGGCCACGCGGGCGGCCATGGCAGCCCGGCCGAAGCCCTGCTGCACGCCCGCGGAACGTTGCACTGGTCGCCGCGACCGGCCGAGCTGGAGATGATCGACCCGCAGGCGCTGGCCGCGACGATCGACGGTGACGAAGAAACGCCCGACGCTCTGTACCCGCGCTTCCAGGCGCTGGGCCTGCAGTACGGCCCGCGCATGCAGGGCATCGTGGGCCTGCGCACCGACGGCCGGGATGTGCTCGCCCGTCTGCGCCTGCCGTCGTCGCTCGGTGCAGAAGCCGCCGCCTACGGCCTGCATCCGGCGGTGATGGATTCGGCGATGCAGTGCACGATCCGCCTGCTCGCGGGTTTCGACGGCGGCAGCGCGGGTGCCGCGATGCCCTTCAGCATCGATACCCTGCAGATCGACGCGCCCACCGAGGCCGAGATGTGGGCCTGGGTACGGCCGTCCGAGGATGCGCCGGAAGGCTCCGGCAAGGTGGATATCGATCTGCTCGACAACGACGGCGTGTGCTGCGTGCGCCTGCGCGGGTTGGTCTCGCGTGCGCTGCCGCGCGGCGGTGCGGCGCAGTCCGCCCTGCGCGGCCTGCCTGCCCGGACCGGAGCTGTGACGGATGCCGCTGGGAGTGCGAAGCACAGCAGCATGCGTGCGCTGCTGCCGATCTGGAACCCCGTGAGTTTCGGCGACGACACCGTGCGTCCGGATGCCGGCGAACGCTGTCTGCTGCTGGGTGCCGACGCGGTCGTCGCCGGCTGGCTGGCGCCCGCGTTCGCTGCCTTCGAGACACTGGCCTTGCCGGCGGGTGCATCCGTGGAGGCAGTCCAGGCGGCGCTGGCCGAGCGGCAGTTCGATCACCTGGTGTGGTGCGCGCCGGATGTGTCCGCGGGCGAGGGCGCCGGGCTTTCGACGGCGGCCGGCACCGATGCCGATACGGATGTCGATGCCATCGTTGCCGCGCAGGAAAGCGGCGTGCTCGCGCTGTTCCGCATCGTCAAGGCCCTGACCCGGCTCGAACGGCACGAACATGCACTGAAGTTCACCGTGGTCACCCGCAATACCCTGCAGGTGTTCGAGGACGCGCCGGTGGCGCCGCATCATGCCGGCGTGCACGGCATGGTCGGCAGCATCGCGAAGGAAATGCCGCTGTGGCGGATGCGCCTGGCGGACATCGCGTCGATCGCCGACCTCGACGCGCGCGAGCTGCTGTCGCTGCCGTGGAGCGCGAAGGGCGACAGCCTGGCGCATCGCGGCGACACCTGGTTCCGCCAGGAGTTCGCCGACGTGGTGCGGCTGCCGCAGGGCGAATCGGCCTGCAGGCATCGCGGCACCTACGTGGTGATCGGCGGCGCCGGCGGGCTGGGCGAAGTGTGGACCCGGCACATGGTCGAGCGCTACGACGCGCACGTGATCTGGATCGGGCGCCGTGCGGAAGATGCGGCGATCCGCGAGCGGCTGGATGCGGTCGAGGCGCTGTCGCCGAGCGGGCGGCGTCCCGACTACGTCTCGGTCGACGCCACCGACCCGGTGGCGCTGGCCGCCGCGGTGGACGGGCTGCGCGCGCGATTCGGCCGCATCGACGGCGTGGTGCACTCGGCACTGGTGCTGCAGGACCAGACCGTGCGCGCCATGGACGAGGCGGTGTTCAGGGGCAGCCTGGCCGCGAAGGTGGACGTGAGCGTGAACATGGAGCGCGCCTTCGGCGGATGCGACCTGGATTTCATGCTGTTCTTCTCGTCCCTGTCCTCCTACTACCGCGGTGCGGGGCAGTCCAACTACTGCGCCGGCTGCACGTTCAAGGACAGCTTCGCGCAGGACCTGCGCAGCCGGTACGACTGGCCGGTGAAGATCGTCAACTGGGGCTATTGGGGAAGCGTCGGCATCGTGACCGACCCGTTCTACAGGAAACGCATGGAAAGTCTGGGTTTCGGCTCGATCGAGCCTGAGGATGCGATGGCGGCGCTGGAATCGTTCCTGGCGTCGGACATGGAGCAGCTGGTGCTGGCGGAGGTCATCTCCGACGCGGCGCTGGACGATATCGTGGTGTCGGAGGAAATCCGTCATTACGCGGACGGTGTCGCGATCGGCACGGCGGTGAAGACAGTGGGAATCGCGTCATGAGCAGACAGGACTTCGCAATGCCGGTGCAGCCCTCGGACAGCGCGCTGATGGCCGCACGGATTCCCGCGGACTTCGAGCGGATCGGCGTCGAGATCGTGGCCGCGCAGCTGCGCGCCCTGTTCGCCGATGCGCAGGGCGTGTGCGCCCCGGATCGGGCCTTCGCCGGGCTGCGCCAGTCGCACCGTCGCTGGCTGGACGCCACCCTCGACCTGCTGGAACGGCATCGCCTGATCGAGCGCGACGCATCGGCGCGCACGCTTCGCTTCGCGTCGCAGCCTCCGGTCGCCGAACTCTGGCAGCGCTGGGAGCAGCGCGAGTCCGCGCCGGGCGTCGACGACAACCATCGTGCGTATCTGGCCCTGATCGGTACCTGCCTGCGACATCTGTCGGAGATCCTGGACGGCTCCGTACCGGCGACGGACGTGATGTTTCCCGGCTCGTCCGTGCATCTGGTCGAAGGCATCTACAAGCACAACCTGATCGCCGACCACTTCAACATCGTGCTCGGCCAGGCGCTGCATGCGGAGCTGACGGCCAAGGCCGCAGAGGGCGAGCTGCGCCTGCTGGAGATCGGTGCGGGCACCGGTGGCACCACCGCGGCCCTGCTGCCGATGCTGCAGAGTTTCGGCGACCGCCTCGCCGAATACCGTTACACCGACCTGTCGCGCGCGTTCCTGATGCATGCGGAGGAGCACTATGCGCCGCGCCTGCCGGCGCTGCAGACCGCCATCTTCGATGTCTGCAGGCCGCTGGCCGGCCAGCCCATCGAGCGCGCGCGTTACGACGCGGTGATCGCCACCAACGTGCTGCACGCCACGCCGAACATGCGCGAGACGGTGCGCAACGCCAAGGCCGCGCTCAAGCGCGGTGGCGTGCTGCTGGTCAACGAGATCAGCGAGTGGTCCTGGCACACGCACTTCACCTTCGGTCTGCTGGAAGGCTGGTGGCTGTACGAGGATGCGCCGCTGCGGCTGCCGGGCAGTCCCGGCCTGTCCCCGGAAGGCTGGGCGCGGCTGCTCAAGGCCGAGCGTTTCCATGACCTGCGTTTCCCGGCCCAGCCCTGGCATGGCCTGGGCCAGCAGATCATCTCCGCGCGCAGCGACGGCGTGGTGCGCCAGCGCATCGTGGCCCCGGCCGCGCAGACGCCCGCACCGCCTGCACCACCCGCGCGGGCTGCGGCGGCGCCCGCGACACGGTCGCATGCCCCGCGTGTCGACGCACCCGCGCAGGCGCATGTCGCGCCGGTGCCGCACGACCAGGAGAGCGCGCTGCAGGCGGCCTGTACCGGTCTGTTCCTCGAAACGGTGGCCGCCGCGCTGCGTCTGGACGCACGCGAGATCGACACCCAGAAGGCGCTCGAGCACTACGGCCTCGACAGCATCCTGGTGGTGCAGCTGACCACCCGGTTCCGCACCCTGTTCCCGAACGTGCGCAGCACACTGTTCTTCGAAGTGAAGAGCGTGGATGGCCTGGTGCGGCATTTCCTCGACCAGCAGCGCGACGCCGTGCAGGCGCTGCTGACCGAGCGGGGGCTGTTGCACGCACCGGTCCAGGCGCCTTCGGCACCCGCCGCCGCCGAGCCGCCCGCAGCGCCTGCCGTGCGCGCCCCTGCGGCATCCGTGGCCGCGCCCGTGACCGAATCCGTCTCCGGCGCACGCTTCGCGCCCCGTCGCGGCGCGCGCACGCCATCGGCGGTGTCCGCGCAGGCATCCGCGCCGGTGGTTCAAGTGCCTTCCGCACCGGCCATGCCAACGGCATCGCAGCCGCACGCAGCCGAGAGCCTGCCTGCCGCCGAGTCCCGCTTCGACGTGGCGGTGATCGGCGTCGCCGGCCGTTACCCGCAGTCGCCCGATCTCGACGGCTTCTGGGACAACCTGGTCAACGGCCGCAACTGCGTGAGCGAAATCCCCGCCGAGCGCTGGCGCTGGCAGGACTTCTACGACGCGGAGAAGGGCAAGCCCGGCAAGAGCTACACCCGCTGGGGCGGCTTCCTCACCGACATCGACAAATTCGACCCGCTGTTCTTCCGCATCGCTCCGCGCGAGGCGAAGCGGATCGACCCGCAGGAGCGGCTGTTCCTCGAGACCAGCTATCACGCGATCGAGGACAGCGGCTACACCCCGGACACGCTCTCGGCCTCGCGCAGGGTGGGTGTGTTCGTCGGCGCGATGAACGCGCGCTACACGGTGCAGCCGCTGTACTACTCCATCGCCAACCGCGTGTCGTTCCTGTTCGACTTCAACGGCCCGTCGTTCGCGGTGGACAGCGCGTGCTCTTCGTCGCTGACCGCGATCCACGTGGCGATCGACAACCTGCGCAGCGGCATGTGCGAGGTGGCCATCGCCGGTGGCGTGAGCCTGATCGTCGACCCGCAGCACATGCTCGAGCTGACCGCGGTGGGCATGCTGTCGGAAGGCGCGGAATGCCGCTCCTTCGGACGCGGCGCGGACGGGTTCGTCGATGCCGAGGGCGTCGGCGCGGTGGTGCTCAAGCCGCTGGCGGCGGCCCTGCGCGACGGCGACAACATCCAGGCGGTGATCCGCGGCAGCGCGCTGAACACCGGCGGGCGCACCCACGGCTACACCGTGCCCAGCCCGGCCGCACAGGGCGCCGTGGTGGCCGACGCGCTGGAGCGCGCCGAGGTCGATCCTGCCGATGTCGGCTATGTCGAAGCGCACGGCACCGGCACCTCGCTGGGCGACCCGATCGAAATCTCCGGGCTGGCCCGCGCCTTCGGCGCCAGCCGCACGGCCCGTGCGCAGCCCTGCGCCATCGGTTCGCTGAAATCCAACATCGGCCACTGCGAATCGGCGGCAGGCATCGCCGCGCTCACTAAGGTGCTGCTGCAGTTGCGGCACGGGCAGCTGGTGCCCAGCCTGCATGCGGCGGTGGTCAACGACGAGATCGATTTCGCGGCCACGCCGTTCCGGCTGCAGCGCGAACTCGCTCCCTGGCAGCGGCCGCGCGCGCGCGACGGCGTCGGCGAAGCGTCGCGGATCGCGGGTATTTCCTCGTTCGGCGCCGGCGGCGCCAACGCGCACCTCGTGGTCGAGGAAGCGCCGCCCGTCACGGCTGCCTTCGCATCGGCACAGACTCCGCACGGCGACACGCTGATCGTGCTGTCCGCGCGCACCGCCGCGCAGCTGGACGAGAAGATCGTTCGCCTGCACGCCTTCGTCGAGCGCCACGGCCGTGATGTCGCGCTGGCCGATCTTGCCTACACCCTGCAGGTCGGCCGCGAGGCGATGGACGAGCGTCTGGCGCTCGTGGTCGGTTCGATGGACGCCCTGCGCCGGCAGTTGGCCTATCTTGCGGAAGGCCGGGTTCCGCACCCTGCGCCGGCGCGCGCCGGTGTGCGCAGGCAGAAAGAGTTTTTGGCGGCCTGTCGCGCCGATGCCGGCTTTGCCGCGCGCATCGACGCCTGGCTGGCCGACCGCGATCTGGCCGCACTCGCCGACCATTGGGCGAAGGGCGTGGATGTCGACTGGTCGCGGCTGTACGGGCCGCAGCGCCCGCGCCGTGTGTCGCTGCCGACCTATCCTTTCGCCCGCGAGCGCCATTGGCTCGAACCGCAGCGCACGCTCGGTGGCGGCGCCACGCGCGCCGCCGCGCATCCGCTGCTGCAGCACGACACGTCCACGCTTCGTCATCCCGCCTACTGCGTCGAGCTGGACGGCCACGAAGCGTTCCTGCACACCCATGCGGACGGTCGCCGTCACCTGCCACTGCTGCTCTGCGCGGAGATGGCGCGTGCGGCCGTGGCGACGGCCTGGCCCGAGGATGCCGGTGCGCATGCGCTGCATCTGGACGCGCTGGACTTCGACCCGTCCGTCGACATCGATGGCCCCTGCAGCCTGCACATCGCCCTGCTGGCCGACGGCGACGACGCGCTGCGCTTCGAGATCTACACCCGCACCGACGCGGGCGAGGCGGTGCTGTGCCAGGGCCTCGGCCGGCTCACGCCGTCCGATGCGGCGGAGATGGTCGATGTCGCCGCGCTCAGGACGCAGCTGGCACAGGGCGAGACCCTCTCGCTGCCGGCCGGGTCCGGCGACGGCGCGGTGCAGCGCATCGTCCGCACGGGCCACACCTGCGTCATCGAATGCGCGCCCGGCCAGAATGGGCCGTGGATGCTGTCGCCGGGGCTGGTCGCCGCAGTGGGGCAGGGCCTCGCGTCGCTCGCAGGCGCTGTCTCGCCGGTCTCGCTGTTCGCGGCCGGGCCTCTGCGATTCCCGGTCGCATCCGTGGGCACCAATCCGGATGCCGCGTCCCGTCCCGCCTTCGTGGTGCTTGCCGCCGAGGGTGGCGCCGGGGCCGCAACGGCCTCGTGGTCGCTGCGCGCCTGTGACGCGCAGGGCAGGTTAATGGTGCAGGCGAACGGGCTGGACATCGAAGAATCCGGTGAAGAATCGGGTGTTGCGCAAGCGCCGACGGACATCCCGTCCCGCCCGCAGCCGGTCGCGATCGCAGCGGATGCCGCGTCCGTGACCGCGGCTCGGGTGTCGAGCCCCTCGGCCGCCGCTTCCGAGACGCCCCGTCTCTCCGCCGGGGGCACGTCGTTGCACGTGCCGCGTAGTCCGCGGGCGCAGCTGCCGCTGCCGGGCATCGGGCCTGTCTCCAGCGCCGAAACCGGCGGGTTGTTCATCGGCGTGCCCATCGCCAAGCCCGATGCCATCCGACTCGCCGCGGTCGAACCGGCGCTTCCCGCTGCCGATGCCGGCCTTGCGCGCCCGGTCCTCCGTCTGCCCGCGCCGGATGCCGCGCGGTCTGCCGCTGCGCAGTCGCATGCCTTGGTCCAGGCCCGCGCCTCCGGTGCGGAGGCCCAGGCTGCCCTGCAATTGCGCGATCTGGGCGCCGGTGTCTACGCTTTCGCCCTCGCGCATGCCCGTCTCACGCCCTCGCTGGTGGACGACCTGCTGGCCGTGCTGGCGTTCGTCGCGGGTCGCGACGATGCGCGGGTGCTGCTGCTGGAAGGTGCGGAAGACGGGTTCCTGCGCGGCGATGCCGCCGCCATGCGCGTCGCCACCGATGCCGGCCTGTTCCATGCGCTGGGCGAATGCCCGGTGGTGACCATCGCCGCGATGCGTGGCGGCAGCGACGGTGCCGGCTTCCTGCTCGGTGCGCTCTGCGATTTCGCCATCGCCGATGCCGGCGCGTCGCTTGCGTTCGGCGACCGGGCGAATGGCCTGCTGCCCACGCCGGAGGCCGCCGCACTGCTGCGCATGCGTTTCGGTGCGCCGCAGGCCGACGACCTGCTGTATGTGACCGGCGCCCAGACCGCAGACGCCCTTGCGCGCAAGGGCTGGAC
>ERZ1066122.127-NODE-127-length-86009-cov-14.034763_pt1 | contig 86009 bp, 66 predicted proteins | sample MGYA00382769_ERZ1066122 | MGnify/ENA primary metagenome ERZ1066122 (study PRJEB33369, sample SAMEA5778352) | biofilm metagenome | biome: Industrial cooling water; feature: Water cooling tower basin; material: Biofilm | place: United Arab Emirates | collected... | reverse complement strand
GAGCACATCATTCGTAATGATGGGGTCACGTGTTCGAGTCACGTAAGCGGCACCAGCCTTCCTTCCCAAAACGTCCCAAAGCGTTGATTTTCTGCGGGTTTCGAGCCATAGTGGCCGAAGCCGTTGTCTCGCTTTGTTCCATAAGATGCCCCCAAATCTCATCGCTTTGGGGGCAACGATTCGGGGGCACCGCGACCAGAAAGAAGGCGTTGCCCCATGGCCCTGAAAGTCACCCAGATACCGGCCTTACAACCCGCCAGTCGTCCCTATCGAAAATTCGATGGCAGAGGGCTGTACATTGAGGTCAGGCCGAACGGCTCAAAGCTCTGGTACTTTAAGTACCGGTTCCTCGGCTCCGAGAAACGCTTGGCGCTCGGCGCATTCCCTGAAGTGCGGCTCGCCGAAGCAAGGGAAAAGTGTGAGGAGGCCCGCCGCATGATCAGGACGGGAGAAGATCCTTCACAAAACCGCAAAATGGAAAAAATCAGGGCGCGGATTTCTGCAGGCAACAGTTTTCAGTCGGTTGCCGAGGACTTCATCGACGTAAGGTTTGTCGCCAGCGGAAAGGCTGAGGCGACTATCGAGAAGGCCCGCTGGTTTCTTTCTCACCTGACACCTGCGATTGGTCCCCGTCCGATTGACGCGATCGAACCCGCCGAACTTCTTGCCGTTCTCAAGAAGATCGAGCGCGCGGGGAAACGCGAGACGGCCATCAGGACGCGCGCGTTTGCCAGTCGGGTTTTTCGGCACGGCGTAGCGATGGCCTTGTGCAAGCATGATCCTGCTGCGTTGCTCGGAGGTGCCTTGGCGACACCCAAGGTTACACACCACGCGGCGGTTCTCGAACCAAAGAAGCTCGGTGAGGTCCTCTGCACGATCGATGACTATAGTGGAGGAATGATCGTCAAGATCGCCATGCAGCTCCTGCCCCACGTATTCCTCCGGCCAGGTGAGCTGCGCTTCGGCAAATGGCCTGAGGTCGATTTTGACGAAGCTATCTGGCGCATACCGGAAGAACGCACCAAGCTGAGGCGACCTCACAGCGTTCCCCTGTCGCGGCAGTCACTTTCGCTTCTCAAGCAGCTGCGCGAAAACACCGGCTGGATGGAATTCATGTTCCCCGGTGAGCGGTCGCACCGCAAGCCCATGTGTGAGAATGCCATGAACCTCGCCTATCGTCGGATGGGCCTCGGAAAAGATGTGGTCACTGCCCACGGCTTCAGGGCAACTGCCAGCACCTTGCTCAACGAGAGCGGGAAGTGGCACCCGGATGCGATCGAGCGAGCGCTTGCGCATGGCCACAGCAATGCCGTCAGAGGGGCCTACGCGCGTGGCCAGCATTGGGACGAGCGCGTCGCGATGGCGCAATGGTGGAGTGATTATCTGGATCAGCTGCGAACCGGAGCCGAGGTGATTCCTATCCGAAGGTCGGCAGGCCGCTAACGCAGTCGTAGGCTCAACCCGCCGTGCCGCTCTCCCGTCGGCTGTCAACTCAGATTGCGATATTTGTTTCTGGCGGCGCGAACGTCGCAATCTAACAAAAGCGGTCATTAGGGTTTTCTCATGACATCACCTGTGACTCAGATCGCCAGCACTCACCGCTCAACTCTATTCCACGGGGAGCAGCAGGACGCAGACATCGTCCTTGGGCGACATGATTGTCGTTCGGCTCTTCGCGCGGGTCACGCTGACGCGAAAATTCTGGCGCGCCTGCGTCATCGGGCCGTCGTTCACATTGCCGCCGACGATCCGATTTGGGTTGCCCACGATCTTGCCTTTGACCCGCTTCGGCCAGCCTTCAAAGATGATGACCTCGTCGAACTGCTTACCTTTGGCCTTGTGCATGTTCATCACGACAACACCTGACTCAGGCTTGTGCGCCGTCGCGAAATGCTCCTGAACGAATGACTGACGCGTGATGGCAAGGGCGTTCTTGTAGCCGCCGTTGTCGCGCCAATCCTGCGAGAGGCCCTGACGGAGCTGCGTGCCCCGTTCCAGCAGGCGAATGTTACGGGCTTCCTCGGCAACCTCCACGAGCCGCTTGCAGCCACCCGCCTCAAGGACGGCGCGAACCGCCGTCCAGTCGGCATCAGGCTGGCCGGTCAGCACCACCGCTCTCACAGCCTGGTGTACGGCAAACGTTGCCTGCAGGACGCTGTTGCCCGGCGTCGCCTTGCCTTTTGCAAGGCACCCGTTCCAGTTTTCTAGCGCAGTCCTTAACCGCCCGGCTTCCTTCAGGTCGCCTTTCGTCGGCGCCGCGCCGCCGCGTCCGTCGAAGAAGCTGCAAAGCACGTCGACGAACTCGTCGAAGCTGCCATTATGGCTGCGCTGCTGCAGGAGGAACGCGATGACCTCGGCGGCTAGGATAGGGCCTTCCATATCGACGGCCGCCGTATGAGCGATCGGTGGCACGTTTCCGAACGGCGCGCGCAGATTGTCGGACACCAGACGCGTCATGCGCTTGGTGGGTACCAAGATCGCAAGCGACCAGTCGCGCTTGCCTATCGCGAGGAGCCGCTGCCTGGCCTTCAGCACCTGAGCAACGAGCGAAGAATAGGCTTGGTTCGGGTTCGACCCGAACGATACGGCTTCCACGCCCTGATAGGGTTCGTCGCGAAACTTGCCCGTGAGGAGATGATTGCCGAAAATGGCGATATCGGTGCCCTTACTGCGGTGATTGTCGCCGGCGAAGTCGTGCTCCGACGGTTTGAACGCGGCCGTGAAGTGGTTCAGCCGCTCGGGATCGGCGCCGATGAAATCGAAGATGCGCTGCTCGGGATCGGCCAACGCGATCAGCGTGCTGCTCTTCCCGATCGCCTCGACGACGCGCCATTGGTCGGCGCTGGTATCCTGGAATTCGTCCAGGATGATGAAAGGGTACATGGTCGAGATGAGCTCGCGCACCTTGGCCGAACCGTGCAGCAGAGTGGCCACGCGCTCGGCGAACAGGTCGAAGCTGACCTTGCCTTCCTCGGTCGCGAGCCGCAGCCGTTCGGCCACTTCCAATGCGGCCTTCTGAGCTTTTTCCTCGTCCGACAGCTTTGACGCGGCCTTGAAGCTGCTGCGGATCGACGACAGCGCGATCGCTTCGTTGGGCGGCGTCAGGATCGACATGCGCCGTGGAAACCCGACCAAGTAGCCATGGGCCTTGAGGATGCGCCAGAAGAATGAGTGATAGGTATTGACGTGCTCCCCTGATTGTTACCAGTCAGAGGTAGAGTCTCACTCCTTCATGATGGTTGTTTGATGGGTTGGCAACGTGTCTGGGGGCATGCCCCCAGACACGTTGGCCGGCGATCTCGGCGGGGGTCTTCCCGCCCAGTTTCGAGTGTGGTCTGACCGTGTTGTAATCGTGCCGCCAGGCAGCCAGCACGAACCGGGCATGAGCCAGCGAGGTGAACAGGGTCTCGTTGAGGCATTCGTCCCGCAGGCGGCCGTTGAAGCTCTCCACGAAGCCGTTCTGCATGGGCTTGCCTGGCGCGATGTAGTGCCACTCGACCCGTCGCTCCTGCGACCAGCGCAGGATGGCCGAAGAGGTCAGCTCGGTGCCGTAGCAAATTGGGAAGCTGCCTGTTGTTGGCAGCCTTCGCCTTGATGGAGACAAGGGCGCGTAGCGCTCGCAGGCTTCATCAAGGCGGCCATGACCAGCCAGCGGGTCTCTAAAATGAAGTTGTCGACTCAACACTTTGGAGACTGACCGATCATGACCAAGCGTAATCCTACCCCGTCCGATGCCGTGCTGGTAGCCATCGATATGTCGAAGCACCGCCAAGAGGTGCTGATCGAACGTCCGGAAGGTGGACGACGACGGCGTATGACAGTGATGGCGACGAAGACCGATTACGACCGCTTGGCATCTGACCTGGCTGACACGGGCAGACCGATAATCGTCGGCTTCGAGGCGACCGGCAACTATCACCGGACGTTAGCGCATTGCCTCCTCAGTGCGGGTTTCGAGCTGCGTCTGATCTCGTCCGTCGCCCTGGCGCGGACCCGGGAGGCGTTGCACAATGGCTGGGACAAGAACGATTCCAAGGATGCGCAGGTGATCCTGCATATGCTTCGGATCGGCGCCACCCAGCGCTACGTCGATCCGCTCGCCGCCGGTATCAACGATCTCCAGGAGATGTCGAAGACACACGAGGCGATCTCCAAGGCCAAGACACAGACATGGCACCGGATCCTGACCCACTATCTGCCGCTGTACTTCCCGGAGATCGAGCGCTTCGCCGGCAACAGTCGATCTGATTGGTTCCTCGCATTGCTTGAACGGTTCCCGACGCCCGGCAGCATGACTGCGCTCGGCCAGGAGGCCTTCACTCGTGAGGCCTGGCCCCTGGTCGGCCGCAAAGTCTCCAAGGCACGGTTGCTCAACGATATTTATGAGACGGCCTCCGCGTCCATCGCACTGCCAGTCGATGAGGATTCTGTAGCGATCACCATGTTCCGCATGGTTATCGCGCAAGCACGCAGCCTGATCCGCCAGCGCGACGAGATCGAACGAACTGCTCATACTCTGCTCAGCGAGAACCGCGATTACCAGCTCCTTCGCATGATCCCGGGGATCGGGCCGATCAACGCGCTGACTATCCTTGCCGAGGCTGGCGACCTTCGTCGGTTTGCGCACCATCGTCAGTTCCTCAAGTTCTGCGGGCTTGACCTCGCCACTTGCCAGTCCGGCACGTTTCGCGGTCGGACCAAGCTCTCGAAGTATGGTAACGCCCGCTTGCGCCGCACCTTCTGGATGGCTGCACAGGTTGCTGCGCGCCAGCGCGACAACAGCTTCCGGGACAAGCTAGGCCGCTACATGGATGGACATGCCAACGACCCTGATCGCCGCCGCAAGGCGATGACCGCTCTGACCGCCAAGATGGCCCGCGTCGCACACGCGGTCATCAAGACGGGAACCGAGTACCGCCCGTTCCTTGAGCGGGCGGACACCAGATGGAAGGACCCCTCTCTGCTGTGCCGTGAGGGCGCAATAGCGACCCTGTAGATAATGTTCGGGCCTTCCATCTGGCATCCGCATCTCATTTTAAGGACGGTGAGGACCACGCCCCGAACGAACGCTGGATCCTGTGTTTGCTATGGCCGAGAGCGCATTCCTTGACGATGGAAGCCATCTGGATCAGAACACAACAAGCGCCGATCACGTTCGGCGCAACGAGACTTGCTGGCCACTTTCCAGTGCAACTTCCCGACATAGGACGTTATCGCTGACCACCGTGTGCGGCTTGCCGCGGCTGCCCATCAGGCTGGTCAGTTCCCGCGCCACCCGAGCCCCAGACAGCGAGGTGTCGGCCACCAGCGCCAGGCACTCGCGCGTGTAGTCATCGACCACGCACAGGATGCGGAAGCGCCGACCGCAGATCAGGCTGTCAGAGACGAAGTCGAGCGACCAACGCTGGTTCGGACCATCCGGCAGCACCATCGGCCTGCGCGTGCCCAGCGCCCTCTTGCGCCCGCCACGGCGGCGCACCCGCAGCCCTTCCTCGCGGTAGATGCGCAGCAGCTTCTTGTGATTGGGTGCAATCCCCTCCCGCGCCAGCAGGTAGCCCAGGCGGCGATAGCCGAACCGGCGGCGTTCCGCCGCCAGCTCACGCAACCGCTGCCGCAGCGCTCCATCATCCGGCCTTGTCGGCTCGTAACGGATCACCCTGCGGCTCACACCAACCAGTGCACACGCCCGACGCTCGCTCACCCCGTGATGCTCCCGGGCATGGGCGACGGCTTCCCGCTTAGCGCCGGGCGTTACCATTTTTTTGATGCCAGATCCTTCAGCACGGCATTGTCGAGCATAGCCTCGGCCAGCAGCTTCTTCAGCCGGGAGTTCTCCTCCTCGAGCGATCGCAGCCGCCGGGCCTCAGACACATCCAGACCGCCGAACTTCGACTTCCACTTGTAGAATGTCGCCGAGCTGATCCCGTGACGGCGGCAGACCTCCGCCGTCGCCATCCCAGCTTCCTGCTCCTTCAAGATCGCAATGATCTGCTCTTCGTTGAACCTGCTTCGCTTCATTATCGTCCGACTCCTTGCGTCAGACTCTACCAAAAAGCGGTCACATTTCAGGGGAGCACGTCAAACCATCCATTCGCCTAACCCCGGATCGCCCATATGGAGTTAGCTTCGCTGATGATCGCCTCCCCTTGGGGTTTGCTTTGTTTGCCGCCGGGATTGGCAAATCAGATTGACCAGCCACAATTTTGCGCTGGTAGCGGATCAGAACAGTTGCGCGAAGCTGGTGTTCGATTAGCGTGTTCCTCGTCTACGAGCCGGAGCGCATGAATTGACTATGACGGACTTTAATCTGTCTACCGTAGACGAGCAGCATGCTCTTATCTTTCAGGCATGGCGCTGCGTTCTGGGGACAGATCGGCACGCCATCTATCTCTCGGGGCCGATCACGACCGGTCCGCGTTTCATTGAAGGACGCGAAGCTGAGGGAACTCAGGACGGCGAAGGGATCTTACGTGCTAATATCGCGGAAATCATCGAAACCGCGGACCGCTTGCGCCAAGAAACCGGGCGGACGGTAATCGAACCGGGAAGTCTAACCGTTCCGAGCTGGTCGCAGGACGACTATCTGGCACTTTGGACAAGCCTGATTGAACGGCACATCTCCGAAGTGCGATTTCTCAATGGCTGGGACGCCAGCATTGGGTGCGCGCTCGAATACGAGCGAGCTGCGCGACACGGCATTGATCGCTGCCAATTGAATGGCGTGCCGATCCCTCTTGTCGGTGCGCTAGATCTGCTGACGCAGCGCAGCGCGTCACTGGTGAGGCACAAGGATGAAAAGTTGGCAACGCTCGGCGCGCGGCTGGCGCTGGTCGCTGAACGGCTGAGGATCATCGATCCTAGTACCTAACATTATGGCGCGAGCGCGAGCAGCCAACCGACTACGACGTAGATCAGCGCAACCTCCACGCCCATGAGTACGAGATAGAAGATATTTAGCGTGTTATGCGCGGCGACGCGTGACCGTGAACCCAAGGCGATTACAAAGGAAATGCTCAGGCCGCGTAGCCGCTGCCACGGCTTCCAGTTGCTGGCCAAGACGTCGTTGAGCATGACCTTGTATAGCGTGCCTAGGACGCCAACGGTCAGGATCGCAGCGGCCCAAGGATAGGCCGCCATAAATGCCATGATGGATTCATGGATGCCGAGCTCGAGAGGTCGTGATGTAACCAGTGTTGTGGTTGTTGCCTTGCCTTGCCGAATCTCGTTGTTGAGCATTTCACGGACCGAACCGTTGCGGGTTGCTACCAGCGAACTCACTAGAGCCAATGCAGCGATCGCGCCGGCGACCATCGCGCTTAGCATCGGTGCGACAGCACCTCGCTGCGACGCTATCTGATCGACCCTCAGCTTGGTCGACTCGCGAATAAAGTTGAAGTCATACCCGTACACCGAGTCGTTCGGACGGAACTTGGCTGGGTCCGCGGGGTCGCGGCGATAGGGCAACAAGGTCTTCTGAAACGCATCGGCGAATGCGAGAATTCCCAGAGCTTCGCGCTGCTTGTCGAGCCGGCAGAGCTTGCCCTGTCGCTCCGCTTCGCGCGCCAGATTCCATAGCGTCCGTCGACGCCAGTCGGTATCCGCCTTTTCCGGCTTTTCCGCCAGCATTTCGAACTTCACCAGCGGCGTAATCTGATCCGATGCCGGGTCATGATGAACATGCTGATGGGCCATGTCCTTGATAAAGAAATAGGCCTGCTTGGCAGCGAGGACATATTCCGGCTCTTTCAAGTCGGCATAGCTTTGCGCATACCACAGGCGAATTTCGCCGGTTCGCATTAGCGCGAATTCGATGGTGACCGCCTCGGGGCTGCGCCAGCGCACGCAGCGTTCAATATTGGCCAAAAGCTCAAGCTGCTCGACCTTGGTCGTCGGTGCGGGTTGGGCCAGCAAGGCGGAAATCTCATCGATCATCCACCGCTGGACGAGGCGTGCGCCTGGATCGGCATAATGTGGCAAGATATGGACTCGGCCCACCAGCGCGCCTTGCTCGTCCAAGTCGATTTCGACGCGCTTACCGATGCGAAACCCGTTCTCGTCACTTAAGTGGTCTTCCTTAAACCCGGTCGGCACGGGCACCGGCTCGGTCATCGCTACCATCGCGAAATGCTGGACTACGGACGGTACAATCCGCCGCATCAGTTCCGGCGGCCATAGAAAATCGTCGGTTTGTCGCTTGTCGAGTAGGCAGACCATTCGCCCAACTGAACCGTCCGCTTCACGATGATCGCGGGTCAGCCGCGCTACCATCGAGCGCGAATCCGCTCCTATCAGGCTGAAAGACAGATGGCTTCCGACATTGGGCACCCATCCGGCATAGGATCTGGCCGCCTTGGCCCAATCGGTCCAGCCCATCGGGTAAAGATCAGTAGATGTCGCGCGAAATGGTTCGCGTGGGAGTTAGTTCGCGCCTTCCATCGACGCTCACCTGCATCTTCATGCCCTCCCGGAACGAAACCAGTGAGCCGCTATCCTGCACCGGCAACTTGCCACCGCCTAGATTGGCGCTGGTGGCATCGGCCGCCACCAGTTCTTGGGTCTGCTCGACACCGCCGAGCCGAACACGCCGCCACGCGGAGTAGGTCAACCCTAAGATGTAAATGAGAACAATTGCCAGAGCGGCCAGCAAGATCGAGATGAGCGTTTCGTTCATCGTTCGCGTTCCTTACTCCCGTTGCGATTGGAATGCAATAGAATTTAGGCGCCAGTCAACGCGCTGCACTCATGCTGATAGCCGGAATTCGAGAGAATGAATTGTAAAGGGTGACGAGACGGGTCGATCAACGTATTCTGAGAAATCGACAGAAACGCATAGGCAGCGAGGGACGGACGCGACGAATGCTTCACAAGGATATGGCACTTGATCGGCTCGCTGAGACTGGGAATGTTGCGCAATATGTGGCGCTTCGTCCGAATGACGATGGTAGCCAGGCCATATCGACCAGTCGCGTCGCCGGTCGCGAGCCGAATCAACCCTTCACGTCGGTAGAAGAGGCGATTGAAATCTTATTGGCGCGAAGTTCGGAGATGGCGGTCAATATCCGCAGCTATCTTCCGCAAGACCCGCGCAGCCGCGAATTCGTCTATCGCCTTACCGACCACGCTCAAATCGTTTCTCACATCGAACGGCTTGCCACACAGGGCCTACACCTCATCGTCAACGAGACAATCGACGTCGAGGACGGAGGTGTATCAGGTGTCGTGCAGGGGGATGTCATCGAATTTGCACCAGATGACACACCGCGCGCGGTTGAAAAGCCCGGAATTGCGTCGCTCCCGCGCGCGATGGGACTGTCGCTCCTTCGAGATATCTACGGCTTCGACGTTGATTTGCCCGGAGCGCCCACCGACCGCGTTGAATTCAGCATCCATCCCCGCCCCAGTGGTTGGCGGCAAACGCACACTCTTCTTTGGGAAATCGAGGCGGACGCGGGTGGACGCGATGCCCCGGCACCAAGCTGGCCAAATCGGTTCAGCCGTCATATCGGGGACAAGGCTTTCGGGTTACTAATGGCATCTGCCCACGGCGCAAATGTGCCGCGGACCTTGGTCATTCCACGTCGGGTCGCGCCTTTTTCCTTCGGCGAGCCGACCGGATCTGCCGAGATATGGACGCGCACCTGTCCCCAAGAGCCCAGACCCGGGCTCTACACCACCGTTCGCGGATGGACTGATCCGTTCAAACTGCTGGAATCGGAGGATCATCTCGGTGAAATCGCCTCGGTACTGTCGCAACAGAATGTCCCCGCCGCATTTGCCGGAGCGGCAATCGCCGGCGCGGAAGGGTTGATTATCGAAGGACGCGCCGGTGACGGCGACACGTTAATGCTGGGAATGGCACTCCCTGAGACATTGCCCGAACAGATCCTGCACGACGTCGAAGCTGCCTATTCGGCGCTTGCTAGCCGGTTGGGTCCCGTGCGGATCGAGTGGGTGCATGACAGCAGCAAGCTATGGGTTGTGCAGCTTCATGTCGGCGCGACTAGCAGTAGCGAAGGGTGGCTGACCCGCGGGGATGCCGAAACATGGGTGGAATTCGACGTGTCTGAAGGCCTGAATGCGCTGCGCGCCTTTCTCGATGGGATATCGGCGGACACCGGGCTCATCTTGGACGGCGACGTTGGTCTAACCAGCCACATCGCCGACGTCGTGCGCAAATGGGGCGGCCCCGCTCGCATCCGTCGACGGAAGCAGTGAGTCGGCAATTACCCTAAGAACTTAACCGTGTGATGGAGCCTTACGCTTAAGTGAGGCCGGTACCCAAGAAAAGGTAAACCGCTGAGGGACTATTTTGTGTCAATAAATCGGTGGCGGCCCTGCATCCTCTGAATGTCCGTTCGTGACGAGATCTGCCGTTTGAACTACCACTTTGGGACGGCAGCAAAGTCCCGAGGCTGTGTAAAAACGCCTGAATCTGCTATGGTTCTGTCGTGTTTCGGGAGGCTGCGGAATGGGTCGTTTCGTCCAAGGTGAAGACCGTCGGCAGGACTATTTGCTGCCAGCATCGCTCGATGATTACGTGTCGGAGGACAATCCGGTTCGGGCAATCGAGGCCTTCATTGATGCGCTCGATTTGAAGGCGCTGGAGTTCGCTGGAATGACGCCGGCTGAGACGGGCCGTCCCGCCTATCATCCATCGACGATGCTCAAGATCTACCTCTACGGCTATTTGAACCGGGTCCAGTCGAGCCGACGCCTCGAGCGTGAAGCCCAGCGGAACATCGAGTTGATGTGGCTCACGGGGCGATTGGCGCCCGACTTCAAAACGATCGCCAATTTCCGCCGGGCAAACGGCGCTGCGATCCGATCTGTGTGCAGCCAGTTCATCGTTCTGTGCCGGAAGTTGGGTCTGTTCACGCGCGCGGTGGTGGCGATCGACGGCAGCAAGATGAAGGCGGTCAACAACCGCGACAAGAACTACACCGCCGCGAAGGTCGCCTCGCGGATGAAGCAGGTGCAGGACAATATTGACCGTTATCTCGATGCGCTTGATCGTGCCGACCGCGAAGAGAGCGACATTGCTGAACCGAAGGCGAAGCGCCTGACGGAGAAGATCGCCAGGTTGCGTGCACAATTGCGGGACCTGGCGGCGCGCGAAGAGGAAGTCCGGAATGCGCCGGATCAGCAGGTATCGCTGACCGATCCGGACGCCCGTGCCATGGCGAGCGCGGGCCGCGGCACGAGCATCGTCGGCTACAATCTGCAGGCGGCCGTTGATACCGAGCACCACCTCATTGTCGCGCACGAGCTTTTGAACACCGGGTATGATCGCGGACAGCTCGCACCCATGGCGGCGAAAGCCAAGGATGCGATGGGCGTGGAGGCCCTGGATGCCATTGCCGACAAGGGCTACTTCAAGGGCGAAGACGTCCGGACCTGCGAGGGCATGGGCGTCACCGCCTTTGTGCCCAGACCGCTTACCTCGGGGTCAAAGGCGCAAGGTCGCTTTGGCAAACCGGACTTCGTCTACCTGGAACAAGAGAACGTCTATCGATGCCCTGCCGGCGAAGATCTGATCTACCGCTAAACGTCGGTCGAGGACGGGTTGACCATGCACAGTTACTGGAGCTCGAACTGCCAGACCTGCGCGCTTCATGAGCAATGCACGACCGGCAAGGAACGGCGGGTCAGACGATGGGAACATGAGGCAGTCGTCGAGGCAATGGAGCGCCGCCTCGATCGTATGCCAGAGGCTATGCGGATCCGCCGACAGACGGTCGAGCATCCGTTCGGCACGCTGAAATCCTGGATGGGCTCGACCCACTTCCAAATGAAGACGCTGAAACACGTCAGAACGGAAGCCAGTCTCCACATCCTAGCCTATAACTTCAAAAGGCTGGTCGCCATCCTCGGTGTCCCGGCAATGATCGCCGCAATCCAGACCTGAGGGTGGAGGCAACCTTCCGCTCCACTCCAAAATCATAGCCGCTCTTCGGCAAACCCGTTTTTACACGGCCTGTCCCACATTTAGCCATTGAAACCAATTGGCACACATGGCCTCCTTCAGGCGATCGAAAATTGAAGCCCTACTAGTCGCATAGTGGCGCAAATCGGGGGGACGCGAATTCTGTTCACAGTGCGGTGGAGAAGCGCCGTGATCTGCCCACGAAGATTGGCCTCGGCCGAAAACCCGGAGGGCCCGTGCCCAAGACGCGCCGTACTAATAAGGCCTATGGTAGCAAGTGGAGAAGGAGTGAGCTGACCGGGCTCAGATCCCGAGCCCTCTTCCCCGGCCAAGGTCGATACCGTGGGTGAAAGCGAGCTCCGCACCCAGCCTGCGACCCGTATCGAAGCTGATCCCAAGTTCAGCCTTTCGGCTGGCGAGGATCGACTCCAGCTGCGGATCGCGCTGGAGGCTTTTGGCCATGTCGCCCATCGCTGAGCGGGTGGCCTTGTAGCCGGACATGTCGGCATCGCGGTACTGGCGCTCGCTGTTCTTTCTCAGTTCCTGCCACCGCTCGACAAAGCGGTCGGCACGGCGCTGCGGATCGGTGCGCAGCGCGGTTTCGCGTTGGAGCGCACCGACAGCGCGCCGAACCTCACCGTCCGCAGCTTCCTGAGCGAGTTCCGGGTGCTTGACATAGGCCGCTTCAGCATCGCGCCAGCCGTAGGGGCGGACCTCTTCGAACGCCTTGCGTGCGTCCGTCAGTTCTTGGATATGCTCGGCACTTCTTGCGATGCCCGCATGCTGGGCGGCAAAGATATCGTTGACCGCACGGGCATGGCGGATGAGCGCTCGGGTGCGGGCACGGCGCAGCTCTGCCTCCGGATCGTCGACCACCTTCCGCTCGGGCGCCGCCGGTTCCGGAACACCGGTCCTGGGCAAGCGCAGCCCATCAAATATACCGCGCACCTTCTCGGGCACCTTGCGGATGATTTCAGTGACCCGCTCGCGGAAGGTGATCCCCCGCCGCTCGGCGAAGGCCTGCGTTGGATCAACACGCGCGTAGTCGCTTGCCATATCCTTGCCGCGCTCACGGCTGAGTGTGCGCACAAGGCGGCTCTGGTCGGAGAAGTCTTCACGCCCGTAGTGAAGCGCGACGCCGTCGCGGTGCCGCGACAGCGCGACATAGGCCCCGTGACTGTCCATTCCCGGCGTCGCCAGCACGTGCGCCCGATCAACAGTCATCCCCTGCGCCTTGTGGATCGTGGCTGCGTAACCGTGGTCGATATGGGCATAGTCCTTGAGGTCGAAGGCAAGACGGCGACCATCATCGACCCGCACCACCATGCGCTGCGGTGTCACCTCTTGAACGGTGCCAAGCGTGCCGTTCTTCACGCCAAGCTCGCGCTCGTTGCGCAGGAACATGATGCGGTCTCCGCTGGCGAACTGCCGCGCCCCGCGCTCGGCGCTGACGCTCACGTCGTCGCCGAGTTCGCCCGCATCGCGCAGCCGCGTACGCGCCGCCATGTTGAGTTCGCGCACTTCGTCATTGGTGTGGGTGAGGATGATCCGGGTATCGCTCGGGCTTGCTTGCCGCTCGCGATCCCAGCGCTCGATCAACTCGCCGCGCGCAGCCTCTCGCGTGTCCGCAGCATGCACCATCCCGCGCTTTTCGTAGGCGGTGATCGCGAGCCCGGTGCGCCCGGTAGCGAGATGCCGGGTCGCATCGCGCTGCCAGTCGTCACGCTGGCGGCGCACCTCGGTGATCTCGACGCCGCCATGCCGCTCATGGATGGCGCGGAACGCAGCGCCCGCTTCGATTGCCTGGAGCTGCTGCGGATCGCCGACCAACACGACCTTTGCGCCTGCATCGGCGGCATGGGTGAGCACGCGCTCCATCTGGCGCGTGCCGACCATGCCCGCTTCGTCGATGACCAGCACATCACGCGAGGTGAGCAACTCGCGGCCTTCGCTCCACTGGTGTTCAAGGCTCGCAATGGTGCGCGAGGCAATGCCCGACCCGTTCTCCAGCCCCTCGGCGGCGATGCCGGACAGCGCCGCACCGCGAACAGTGTAGCCCGCGCTCTCCCAGGCCTCGCGCGCAACGCCGAGGATCGCGCTCTTGCCGGTTCCGGCATAGCCGACCACGACGCCGAGGCCGCGCTCCCCGGTCACATGCTCGAACGCCGTACGCTGCTCGCCGGAGAGAACCAGACCGCGCTCGGCAGCGCGCTCCAATGCCGCGTCCCGGCTGCGCTCATTGACCGCATGATGCCTGCGCTCAGCCATAAGCTCCGACGCGCGCTCAAGCCGCTGCTCGGTGTCGATCATCTGGCGTGAAGTGAACCGCTCCTCGCCGCGCCCGTCCTTGCCGAGCGCGACAAGATCAGGCGCGCTGCGCACGGCGCTCATCACCTGATCAAACTGATCCTTCCCGTCACTGTGGCGGTGCACAAAGCGGGCAAGATCCCTATTGGTGAAGGTAGCCTGCTGATGGGTGATCGTATCAAGCGCGATGCCCGGATCGGCAATGATCCGCGCCCCATTGCGCTCGGCAATGGCGCGGTGTTCCTCGATGCGCTCGGCCTCAAGCCCGCGGCCCTCCATGCGCGAGGCAGCAGGACCGACCTTGTCCTGCGGCTCCAGGCCAATGCCCTGCGCCTCCAGACTGCGATGATCGATGCGCGCATCGATATCGAGCTCGGCCAGCCGCTGGTTGACATGGTCAGCCCAGCGCTCGCGCCACCGCTCGACAAGGTCGGTGCGGTTCCAGTCGCGGACCTTCGCGCCGAACCCGTCGCCGTCCACTTCGCGCATTGTGAGCATCACATGCGCATGCGGCTTGGCGAGGCCATCAGCACCGATGTCCCAATGCACATTGAGGTCAGCAATCATACCGCTTTCGACGAACTCGCGCTCAGCAAAGTCTCGGGCGAGGGCGATGCCCTGTTCCTGATCAAGCTCCCTCGGAATCGCAAACTCGACCTCGCGTGACAGCTGCGCGTCCTTGCGCTTTTCTGTCGCCTCGACCGCGTTCCACAGCTGCTCGCGGTCGGAGAGGTGCTCGGGCGCGCCCTCGGGCAGCAGCACCTCGGAATGAACCACACCGCCCTTGTTGGTGAAGTCATGGGTGCGATCGATCCGCTCATCGTGCAGCCTACCGCCACAGCGATAGGCAGCGGCAGCCACGGCGCTGCGCCCGGCTGAGCGGCTGATGACCTTCACGGAGAGATGGTAGATCGCCATGACGGCGAACCAGCTACACCGCACAAGCCACGTCGGCACGACGTATAAGCGCGCCCTCACATGATAAAATCCTGTTCGGGACTACCCGGTCCCAGACGGTCCCGACGACCCTAAAGCACTAGCGCGGCTCACCAACTATCATCAGCGCATCACTCAGAAAACGGAGACCAATAATGCGAAAACCCCGCGATATTGATGCCGAGCTGAAGGCGCTCGCCGAGAAGACGAAGCAGCTCAAGGAACGCCGTGTCCTGCAGCTGGGCGAGCTGGTCATTGCAACCAGTGCCGACGCGATCGACGCCGAGACCCTGGCAGGCGCGCTGCTCGTCATCGCCGAGACCACCGACGCCGCACGAAAGGAGAGCTGGCGCAAACGCGGCGTCACCTTTTTCCAGAGCAAAGCCCGCAGATCTGGCAATGCAGCTGAACGCGACCCAAGCGGCACTCGCGCGCCTGACAGCAGCGCGGCATCGGCTTGAAGCTCACAAGGCCCGCACCGGCATGCGCGACTGGCAGATCAAACGACGCGAACGGACCAAACAGCTGATCGAGCTCGGCGGGCTGGTCCAGAAGGCTGGACTGATCGAGCTCACCGATGATGACCGACCTGTGCTGCTGGGCGCGTTCCTCGCCATTGCCGCCAAATTGCAGGGCGAGGAACGCGAACAGGTATTGGCCTTGTGGCGACGGCGCGGGAAACGCGCCTTTGAACAAAACGAGTAAGAACAAAGGTGCACCGCGAGTCCGCGCCTGCTACACTGATGTAACGATGCGCACCGATCTTGATCATCTGCCTCCGCAAAAGCAGCGCGAGCTGGAGCGTGTGGTGCAGCTGATCTTCGAGGAGTTCGACGACGCCTTCGCGCTCGCCAGGCACGAGTGGAAGAAGGCCGGGCGCATCCTCAAGGTCATCCTCTACGGCAGCTATGCACGCGGCACCTGGGTCGATGAGCCGCACACAGCCAAGGGCTACCAGTCCGACTTCGATCTCCTGATCATCGTCAGCCACAAGCGGCTTACCGACCGGGTGAAGTACTGGTCCAGGCTCGATGAGCGACTGATGCGCGAATATGGCCTCACCGGCACGCTGCGCACCCCGGTCAACTTCATCGTCCACACCCTGCAGGAGGTGAACGACGGGCTCGCTCACGGGCGCTACTTCTTCATGGACGTGAAGGCCGAAGGGATCGCGGTCTACCAGTCCGACGACACCGAGCTCCATACGCCCAAGCCGAAGACGCCGACACAGGCGCTGAAAATGGCGCAGGAGTACTTTGTAGAATGGATGACGGCGGCCCAAGGTCGAGCAAAGCTCGCAAGGTATGCCGTCGATGAAGGCATGAACAAGCACGCGGCGTTCGAATACCATCAGGCCACCGAAGGCCTCTACCACTGCGTGCTCCTAGTGATGACCTTCTACACGCCTCATGTTCATAATCTCGCGTTCCTGCGCACCCAGGCTGAGCGCATCGATCCGCGCCTCACCTATGTCTGGCCGCGCGAGCTGAAAAAGGATCGCGCTCGGTTCGAAAAGCTCAAGGACGCCTACGTCAAGGCGCGCTACTCGAAGCATTACCGCGTCACCAAAGAGGAGCTCGAATGGCTCGGTGAGCAGGTCGAAGAGCTCGGCCGCGTCGTGCACGAGGTGTGCTCGGAGCGGATCGAAAAGCTCAAGGCCGAGGCGAAGGCGAAGCCCGACAAGGTTCGCTGATCAGGTTTGCGGGGATGAAGTCGCTAGCCTCAGTTCTCGCCTTATCGGACGATCGCCCTGCGATATCCCGCCGCCTGGGCCTCGGCCTCGGTGCAGAAATAGGCCTCGGCGCGGGTCGCGTCGTAATAGGGCATGCCCGGCAAGTGATAGATCCAGTCGCCGCGCCGGGAGTGATTGCCCTTGATGAGGCACTGGACTTGTAACGGTTTTGCGCCGGTCACCTGAGCGTTTTAAGCTCGCAACAGGAGACCGACGAGATGATGAAGCATTCAGATGAGTTCAAGCAGGAGGCGGTGCGGATTGCGCTGACGAGCGGGCTATCGCGGGAGCGCGTGGCCAAGGATTTGGGCATTGGTAAATCGACGCTGGGCAAATGGCTTGCGCAGTATCGGCCATCTGATCTGGTATCAGCGCCGCAGGCAGATCTGGCCCGCGAGAACGAACGGCTTCGCCTTGAGAACCGCGTGCTCAAGGAGGAGAGGGACATCCTAAAAAAGGCCACGCAGTTCTTCGCGAGCCAGCGGCCGTGAGGTTCGCGTTCGTGGAGAGCTGGCGTCACGTCTGGCCGGTCGAGACGATCTGCCGGGTGATGCAGATCAGCACGCGTGGTTATCGCTCGTGGCGCACGCGACCGGTCAGCCAGCATTCCCGCACGGACATGGCAGTGCTGGCCCACATCCGGGAGCAGTATAGCCTGAGCCTGGGCAGCTATGGTCGCCCGAGGATGACAATGGAGCTCAAGGAGGTGGGTCTCGCTGTCGGCGAGCGCCGCGTCGGGCGACTGATGAAGATCAATGGGATCAAGCCAGTCCGCACCCGCAGACACAAGGTTACGACCGACAGCAACCACCGTCTGGGTGTCGCCGCGAACTGGCTCGACGGGGACTTTGTTGCCGCTGCGCCCAACCAGAAGTGGGCCGGCGACATCACCTATATCTGGACATTGGAAGGCTGGCTCTACCTGGCTGTCATTCTTGATCTGCATAGCCGCCGTGTGGTGGGCTGGGCCGTCAGCGACAGAATGAAGAAGGATCTGGCGATCCGTGCACTCGATATGGCGGTGCGGCTCCGCAATCCACCGCCTGGCTGCATGTTCCATTCCGATCGCGGCAGCCAGTATTGCTCCTACGATTATCAGAAGAAGTTGCAGACCTACGGCCTGCGCCCATCGATGAGTGGCAAAGGCAATTGCTACGACAACTCTGCCGTCGAGACCTTCTTCAAATCCCTGAAGGCAGAACTGATCTGGCGGCAGAAATGGCCAACCAGGCGTCAGGCTGAGGCTGCCATCTTCCAATACATCAACGGGTTCTACAACACCCGCAGGCGCCACTCATATCTGGGCGGCATCAGCCCGCTCGCATTCGAAGCCAAGGTGGCATAGTGAGATAGGTGACCGGCGCAAAACCGTTACAAGTCCAGTCGCCTCATGACAACGCGCCGGATGGGCCAAGACCTTTGTTGACTCAAAGCTAAAAAAATGATTTTTTTGCAATGTGATCAAACAAGGTCACTTAAAGGGAGTTAGCTATGGAAAAGGCAGGCAACCAAAGAATCCTCGCTCGACAGATGGCTCGCACACTTACAGCGGAAGAACTGGAAATCGTTGCTGGGGGCGCACCGGGATGTGACGAGTGGACGCCGGAACCGACTAACGTAGGTCCAGGTGGAGATACCACCCAGCTGTGTGACAGACGTGAGACGCACCCAACTTTGTAAAATGCGAACGACAACGGTTTGTACCTCGAGTCTCACCCATGAGTTACAGAAACTAGATTATTACTACAGGGAGAGCTCGCGCTTCTCCCTATTTTTTTGCGAGAAAACGAGTATGGCAGTGCTTATCTTTGCAGAGCCGAGAGACAGTCATGCTGCTGCAGCAAAGTGGGGCCTAAGACAGCTCGGTACGAAGGTAAAACATATTGCCTTCACTGACTTCCCCAAGCGGCTAGCCGTTGCGATACGCCCCTCTCGACCCTTGTCCGTAATTCTCCAAGGGCTTGGTGTCGAAGAGGATTTCTCGGACGTGAGCACGGTGTGGTTCCGTCGGTTCAGCGATGCACAATTGCCCGCTGGAATGCACGATTCCGATAGAAGATATGCACTCAGAGATTGGGATCATATCCAGAACTATATTCATCAAGCCCAGGAATTGCGACAGATAAGATCGATAAATCCCCCTAGCTCTTCAAGAACGCGGGATCTCAAGCCATTTCAACTTGACCTCGCGAACAGATGCGGACTGCGGATTCCTGAGACCATAATTACTAATGACGTGCACATCATTCTGGAATTTATAAAGACCAACGAAGCGTCTGGTTCGAAGACGATCGTAAAGTCGCTAGATCCAATGGCATGGGTACGTAACACGGGACAGGTTTATTCGTTGCCGACTCAAATTGTGACCGCCAAGGACGTCTTAGGCGCGGATGCAAGCTCAGCGCCGCTGATTTACCAACGGTACGTAGAAAAGGCTTTTGAAGTTCGACTCACGGTTATGGGGCGGACGGCAGTCGCGGCAAAGCTGAACTCCCAATCTTTTGAAAGTTCCAAGATAGATTTCCGCCGGGTTCTCGATTGGCGCTCGCTGGGATGTGAGGAAATAATCCCGCCTCAAGACGTCATAGAATCAGTTTTTGAGTTTATGACACGCTCGAAACTCGCGTTCGGGACGATGGATTTTGCCGTAACACCTGACGGAGAATGGGTTTTCTTTGAAAACAATGAGCAGGGGAACTTCCTTTGGGTCGAGCGCGCTAATCCCAATGTTCCCATCCTAGACTGCTTCGTTCGCTTTCTACACTCGAATGAATCGAATTTCGTTTACAGAAGGTCGGATGCCCACCGCTTGCGACTATCGGACTACTCGATATATGTGGAGCAAAATAAACAGGAGCTAGAGAAGGAGGCCGCCTCCTTTACATCTGTGTCTCCACCTAACTACATGACCGATCATTAATATTTCCTGCGGGTCTGGTTATCTGAAGCCGCAATTCATACCGCACACCAGGCGGAACCAAAAGCACGGGCGCAGGCGCTTCGCCATTCAGGATAACTTGATCTAAAGGAACAGCCATTTCGCTTGCACCAAGGCGGTGCGCCTGAAGTAACACGGGACCCGTCGTGCTTAGTGCTTCAGCAGGAACGGAGACAGCCTGCCGACCTAATCTCCAGAGCCAGTTGGGGCGCCCTTGGATCATCTGGTCTCTCGGATGAATGATGTGCAGATCAAATAAACCAGGCGCACTATTAAAGATCAACGGGTGCCCCTTGTTGTCCATCGGAACGCCTGGCATAAAGGGTTCGGAGTCCGCCAAGTGAAATTGCTGCTCATCATCTAACAACGTTTGGTCGATTGTTAACGGATCAATGCCAGTTTTAATCTTCACCAAAGAAGCAAGCCAAGTTGTGACTGACCCATCCGGGTTTTCTACAGGCTCTTCGATAGCATGATCAAATCCGACATGCACAATGACCCTTGCGTCAGGGTCCCTCGAAATAGTTCGCTCAATGAGGTTGCGCGATTGCTCGCTTTCCCGGAAGTTAATCTGTTCATTGAAATCAGCGGAAGTAGATCTGTTCAACCCCTCGTATGCAACTAATTGATATCCAAGCTGAATCGCCTCAATAAGCATACTCGCCATCACGGGGTCACGCGAGAAGTAGCCCGCATCCATTTCCACTACGCCGGAAGAAGCCATTTTCGCGAAGCGCTCTAATAATACAGCTTCATCGCCATCGTTGAGAAGCGTTTCGACGGCTAGGTACCTGTAACCTTGATCGCGCAAGTTTCGTAGAATTTCGATAGTGAATGCTCTATGCTTAGGCAATCTATGGTTCTCGTTGACGATGACAAACTGAGTTTGTCTCGCTCGAACCATGATTTCATCCAATGCCGGCTTGAAATCGGCAGATTTAAGCGCACTTTCATCTTGGCTGTTCAGCGTAGGCTTCCGCCGAGGTCGCTGCATTGCAGAGTCGATTGAACCACCAATCTGAGGCCTGATCCAAGACCATAATGCCCACAGCGATGCCTTGTCCTCCCCCTCCTTCTTTAACGACGGCTCGATCAATTCAATAGCATCGAGATATCGGCCGGCAGCATAATATCTCGATGCGCAGTCATATATCTTGTTCGGATTAGATGCCGCAACAGACGCATGGCCCCAAGCCATACTAACTCCGACAAAACAAATTTGCATAGCTCGCTTCATCATCTCGATTTATCCTCGATCGTATTCAGGGAAATTCACAAAATGTGTCCATCTTGCATAATTATCACGCGATCAGCTGCTTCGATTGTCTCTTTCCGGTGAGCTACGATTATTCTTGTTATGCCTTGATCAGATATATACCGATTAACGAGGCGCTCTCGGGCCGAGTCAAGGTGCGATGTACCCTCGTCGATGATTAGAACTTTCGGGTCACGATAAAGAGCGCGGGCCAGAAGGACACGTTGCCGCTGTCCGCCTGACAATGCTGATCCCATATCCCCGACTAAAGTATCATACCTCATCGGCATCGCCTCAATATCTTCGGCGATGGCGGCGCCGCTCGCAGCACTTGCGATGCGATCTAGATCATACACACCATCGAAGAGAGCAATGTTCCCGGCAATCGACCCAGCGAACAGAGTATCATCCTGCAGAACAGCACCGATCTGGCGCCGGTAATTCAATATACCGAACCGGGCGAGCGGCAGCCCATCAACAATGACGTCACCACTTGTTGGGAATGCCAATCCCAATAGAATTTTGACCAAAGTGGACTTGCCACATCCTGAGGGACCAGTGATAGCGACATGCTCGCCAGGTTCGATTTTCAGGGATACATTATCAAGCACGAGAGGATCGGTATCACTATAACGGAAGCTTACGCCACGCAGTTCAATGGAACCCGTTAGATTCGAGTGAGCCGTTGGCTGAGCGACGAAGCACGGATCCTCGTCTGCCAACGCAATATCTGACAAACGCTCAAGATGAAGTGAAAACATTGACAGGCCATTTACTTTATCTACAATACTAACCGATTTTGCGACAAATATTGCTTTATACGATAGAAAGGCAAATAGCATACCAACCGACATTGTCTCCGAGAGCACCGCACGAACTCCAAGATATATCGTCAACACATTTTCCACACCAGAAATGCCAGCGCTTACCGCCTTCTGCAGTGATCGAAGGCGGGCCAAGCGGAAGGTAGAATTTGTCGCTTCTGCTAACCGCTGTCGCCACTGATGGCGCCTTCCAGTTTCGGAAGAATATAGCCTAAGCGTCGCGATGCCTCTAATAGTCTCGATTAGTAAAGTTTGTTCCTTCGCTTTTGTATCAATTACATCTTCTTCGTTAGCTTTTAGTTCTGCATAAGTCATCCATTTGAAAATTGAATACAAAAGTACAGCGGCAATCGCGATCGTAGTCAAATATCCACTGTACGTAAACATGATTACGGAAACGGCAATTAGGATAATTATATCAAAAAATAAAGTAACCGTGACGTCTGTAATGCCATCTTTGATCGGATTGACTGACAAAAATCTCGCTGTTACCTCACCTACATGCCGTTTTGTGAACCAATCGACCGGCAGGCGCGTCATCCGCCGCGCTAGATTTGACGATATGCCAAAGCCAATTGTGGAGCTTGCTCGAAGGGCCACAACGTCTTTAAGGAAAGACGCGGAGCCATTTATAATGGCCAATATGGAAAACGCGACCGTTAATGCTGCAAGCATCCACAGATCGCCGCTCGGCAGCAAACTGTCGACTGAGAACTGAAGAAATAACGGTGTGATGAGAAGAAATACCTGAACTATAGAACTTAGAACAAATATTTGTATCAGGCTACGCTTGAGGCCGGTCATTCGGCCCCAAAGTTGATGCAATTTAAGAAGTTTTCGGCGATCGCCTTGCTCGAAATCGTTCGTTGGGGTTAGCTCCAGAGCAATCCCAGTAAAGCTCCTTGAGACGTCCACATCTGAAAACCATCGCGATTCACCTTCAGGGTCGTGTATGAAATACCCTCGCTTTTCGACCCGTTCGAGAACGACGTAGTGTGTCATCTTCCAGTGCAACACGCATGGAAGGGTTAGGTCGGCAAGTGCCTCAGGTTCACATCTTACAGCTCTCGCAGCTAGACCAACCCGATCAGCAAAAGCGATAAGCGACTTGAGCGTAGCGCCGCGGAGCGACGGGTCGAAGGACCTGCGCATTGACGCTGTATCGTGGCGAGCGCCATAATAGCCAGCGATCATAGCGATGCAGGCCAAGCCGCACTCCGCTACTTCAGTCTGACGAACAAGCGAAATTCTACGGCGTGCAACGCCATGGAAGTCAATGAAACTGCTGGACAACCCTTTTTCACTCCTAGCGTCTGAATAGCCACGACAGGATCGTCCCTCGTCTTTGTGGCACATCGGCTTGCACCGTCATCCCAGGATACAATCGAACCTTTTTGAGGATCCGTTCTAATTCATCCTCTTTCAATACTGCGATTACCTTGTAGGATGCGGCAGCATCAGTTCTATTTAGATCCGGAGCGGACAAAACTGCAGGTACGTTTTCTACAAACGCTTTCAAATTTTCGGCTTCAGTCCCCCTATATGTGGTTAGCTTTACGAGAACCTGTTGCCTTCGTGTGATCATGCCGATGACGTTCGGCGGCACATCTAATTCAATTGTTGGTGTCGAATTGCTCGGGAGGATAGCCAAAAGCCAATCAGTTGGGCTTGCGGCCTGCCCCTCGCGCTGCCTCCCTAGTATCACCGTGCCTGAAGTCGGCGCATATATTTGAAAGCTCTGCGTTAACGCTCTATTGTTATCCTCTTGAATTCTGCGAAGACGCTCTTGCTCCAACTGGCTTATTTCGACTTGCATGACTCGTTGCAGATTAGTTTTTACTTCGCGAGCTTCGGACAGTGACGACGTAATTCGGGTAAGATCTTCGTTTATCTGTTCGAGTGCCTGCATTTGAACTAGGCTCTCGCGGCGCCGTCTATTTATGTCGTTTTTACTTACAAAACCGCGGCTCGCAGCCTGTTCAACCTTTTGCAATTCCTCGGATAAAATATCCAAGGTTTGCGCCTGGAGTGTACGGCGCCGCTCTACCGAGGAATACTCCCGCTCTAGGCCGCCAATCCTCTGATCCTGTGCTTCGATCTTCGCACCTGCCGTTGCCCGGATAAGTACGATTTGTTTCTCGATCTGCTCCTCGATGAGCCCCTCGACATTAGCTGCGAAGTCTTGGAGTGTTACGCCATCTGACGATGATTTTACAAGCGACAGCTGCACTAAGGGTTGGCCTACTTCGACAGACTGCCCGTCTTCTACGAAAATCTCGCCTATGGTGTAGCCTTCTTCGCCATTTATGTGGACGATGCCTTGATCGAGCGAGATTCGGCCGTCGACGGAAACAACGCCAGTGTAGGGAAGCGTTGCGGCAGCGATCAATGCGAGTGCAACGGTAGCCGCCATGAGATACGATATAATCTGCCATCTGATTGGCGTTGAAATGAGGATCTCGCCTTCGATTCTATCACTTCGCTCGCGGATGGCCTCTGGCCGGAAAAGAGAACCGTTCATTGCTGCATCATCCCATTCTGCGATAGATGACTTGAGAAGCTTAGCGTCTGGATGCCTTTAGCTAGAATGCCGTACCTAACACGCGTTGGCAATGCGGCAGGGCTTAGCCCTCGACCTGCGCGATGTTGAATACATGCGAGCCCTGCGCGAAGATCCGGCCCGCGCCCTCGCGCGCCTCGTCTTCACTGGCCTCGGGCTTGTCCAGAACCTTGTAGAACACGATCGGCGAGGCCTTCTCGCCCTTGCGGACCTGAGCGCCGAGCGACTGCCACTGGCGATAGGTTGCCCAGAGACCATGCCCGAAGTCCTGCGCCTCGGCGCTGGCCCAGAGGGCAAGAACATTGACGCCGCGATAGGCCTTGCGGGTGACCGCATTGACGGGCCGCGTGAGCGGGGCGCTGCTGCGGTGCCAGGGGAGCGTGTAGTCGCCGGTGCCGCGCTCCAGCGCGGCGATGATCTGGTTGGTGATGGTGTCGTAGATGCTGGCGGTTGCGGAGCTGGCCATGGTGGTAAATCCTTCGTCCTGTCGTTGGGAACGCGGATGAAGGGACGGGCCGGATGGCCGGACGGGTCAGCGGTACGCGGAACAGCCAACACGGGAGGGCGAAGCCCGAATGGGGCGGGCAGGCTGTTGATCCCGCCCGGTACGGGCCGTCACACAGGAGCAGTTCATTCCAACAGCAGGGCGAAGGATGCCATCGCGCTGAAGTCGCATGCCATAGCGTCACCGCACCAGGCTTCAGCCCACGCGCTGGGCGGGCTTCGATCACTAGGCCTTCACATCTGGTATTTCATAGTGCGAGCCAAAGTGGTTCTGCGACCTTGATTTAGATCCGTGGGCGAAGCGTGTTGATTTACCTGATGTTCCGAACTCGCCAGCTACCGGAGCGCAACTGATAAGCTGGTGCCAATTCGACCATTGGGCTGACGCTCGGGGAGACAAAGACATGGGGGTGTACATTCCTTCAAGTGGGCCAGGAGACTGGCAGCGGTTTCTGGCGGAGCCTGAGAAGCAGTGGCGCGACGGCTATTCGGCCAAGGCCCTCGCTGACAGCTGGGAAGGCGCACGTGGTTTACCGTGCGAAGTCGCAGCGCTGCTTGAGGCAATCGAACCGGAGCCTCGGCTCTTATTCGCAATCCCCGAGCACAAGGTCCCGCTGCCTGGTGCCTCACGCGGTGAGAGCCAGAACGATATCCTCGCGATGGTGCGAACCCGCTCATTGACGATATCCGTGACGATCGAGGGCAAAGTCGATGAGCCTTTCGACCGCAGACTAAGTGAGTGGCTGAAGAACGCCTCGCCGGGCAAGCTTGAAAGGTTGAACTTTCTTGCGGCCTCACTCGGGCTCGATGCGGCGATGATCCCCGGCACGATTCACTACCAGCTGCTGCACCGAACCGTCTCGGCTCTTATCGAGGCCGATCGCTTCAAGGCCGATGCTGCGGCGATGATCGTTCATTCGTTCTCGCCGACCAGAAAATGGTTTGAGGCATATGCCGCGTTCTGTCGTTTGTTGGGGGTCGAGCCGGAGCCAGATCGGCTGTACCTCGCGCAGACTCCGACCAACTGCCCGCTCTATGTAGGATGGGCTTCAGGGGATTTGGCGCGACTGTGACGAGTTGCTCGGCAGGTGTCACGCCGAGCCTGACCGTTTCTTCGCTATTGTTTCTTTGAGCAAAATTCTGGTTGCTGTGCATGGACCAGGTTTTGCTTACTGCTCCCGACGGATGTCATTCATAGCCAACCGATGGAAGCCAGTTTCATGACCAATTCAGCCGACAGGATCATCCGCTTGAGGACCGTTCTCGAACGGACGGGGCTTTCACGCTCGACCGTCTACCGAAAGATCGCTGAAGGCACATTCCCAAGCCAGGTTCGCATCAGCGTGCACGGTGCAGGCTGGCGGGAGTCCGCCATCAATCGCTGGATCGCAGACCCGGTCGGGTATCGAGAGGATATACCTGACAAGGTCGCGCATTCACAAAAGGTCGAGGAAGGCGCGCGCTAGGCGCGCGCCCTCAACTTCCTTACAGGCTCATTGGAGACATCCGCCCGCAGTTCGTCGAGATAGTCGCTCCACCATTGGTGCATGGCGACGCGCTCATCCCAGTAGCGGCCACGATCGTAGGTGCCACGAATGGCGTTGGTGTCAGCATGGGCGAGCAAGCGCTCGATTGCATTGGGAGGCCGCCTGAGGCTTTCACTGAGCAAAATCGAAGCGGTAATTTGCAATGCACACTCGGCGCTTCTGTCATGGTTTTTGAACCAAGAATCGTGGTAAATCCTCGATTGAAGGGACTCAAACACGCTCTACGCCAATATGTTACGACGATTTTGGGGGCAATTTTGGGGGCAAAAGAGCATTTTGAACAGGATTTTGTTGTTTTACAAATCTCTAATAGCTGTGTTTGAGTGCCGTAAGCGCACCAGCCTTTTTAAGGTGCTTTCCCTTGGATTTCTGCGAGATTTAACCAAAGGCGCTTTGCGTTGATTGCTCGTTTTTGCCTGCTGCAAGGCCGTTCCTTTGCAAACCCCGGGCAACACCCAAAGCCGCTCTGGCCTAGGATTTGTCCCACATGGACCTTTCGGGCCTTCCGGCGGGTCGCTGGAGCATGATCTAGCGGAAGTGCCTTTGCCCTGTAGCGGCTGCCGAGCTGGGTTCTGTTTGGGTGGACAAGAGCCAAAGCCGGTGAGCTTAGCCGGCGAACTTGCTCTGACTGAGCCGCTCCGCTGCGTGCGGGGAGCGCGACGGCAGGCGAACTTCCCGCCCAAGATTTGGTTGTTGCCATCACGCGCAGCTATGGGCATCAAATTCACCCAAAAGCCTACCCTTGGATAGTGGATACTTCGGGCCCAGGCTACTTGTCACGACGTGTTTTGACGCTCGGTTTACCAGCAAACGTGTAGCGCGACGGCGGAGTAAAAATAGGAATGATTGCGTGACAAGAATCGGATTTTTTTCGCTTCTGACATTGTACGTAATTGAGACTCTCGCCGTCATCGCGAGTTTTCAAATCTTCACTCCAATTGATTGCCGCCTGACTGGTCTTGAAACAGAGTGCCGAGCCTTACGCAGTGTATTTATTAGTGCATTGTGTGTCGTGGTTGCTTTAGGTTTAGTAATATACGGCCAAAAAAATGCGTGGCGCCGATTTTTTGAAATTTTTCAGAATTCTGACCGAGAAAATAAATGGGCTTTAATTCATATGGTTGGAATTTCCATTATATTTTTCCCTTTGCTAATAATCCCCAATTATAAATTAAACCAAGATTTTATTTATGTTTTTTTGGCGCTCTCAGGCGGTGGAGTATTGGCGGCCCTTGGTGGGTTGTTCTGGCTTTTGCCGCCACAAAAATGGTGGATGTGGCTGAAGACAGATAGCTCCCTCCTTGTTTTGATCTGTGCCTTGGCTGCTTTGATCCCTTTTCTTGCGAAACTGATCGAGCCAATATGGGCTATCGAACTGATTTCCAACGCAACCTTTCAAGCCGTTGCATTTCTTCTGTCGGCTCTCCACCAAGATGTGTTTGTAGACCCAGTGCGCAAGTGGATCGGCTTGCCAAATTTCATGGTCGCCGTGGCCAGCCAGTGTTCCGGAATTGAAGGGCTCGCGTTGATCACTGGGTTCATGACAATTTACGCTATTCTATTTCGAGATACGCTCCACCAGAGCCGATTCTGGAGCGTACTTTGGCCTCTTGCACTGATTGTCAGTTGGATCTTCAACATCTTGCGGATCACAGTGCTAATCATGATTGGAGAGCATTTTTCGCCAGAACTAGCGGTAAACGGATTTCATAGTTTTGCCGGGTGGCTGCTGTTCACAATACTTGCACTGGCGGTGCTTTTTTTCGCCCAATCGGTGCCGACTTTCCACCGCCGTAGCCTCGTTTCGCAGCCTAAAGGCAAATTACGTGACGATCCCGTTGCAGCCCTCATCCTGCCCTTCATCCTCTTCATGTTGTCAGGGATAATTGTTCACGCATTTTGGACGTATCCTGCACTGGGGTATCCGCTGCAGGTTGTAGTCATGGCGGGGGCGTTGTTTTGGATGCGCGGCGCGCTGGCTCCGCAGATAAAGCTCTCGTTTGACCCCGTCTCGATCGGAATTGGGTTATTGGTTGGGCTTATCTGGGTTTGGTTTTCGGGCGACCCTCAGGAAAACACTCTTGGGGTGGATACATTGGGCAGCACCGCTCTGATAGTCTGGGCACTGTGGCGAACGTTAGGAACAACGCTCTTGGTCCCCCTTATAGAGGAAGCTTTCTTTCGCGGTTATATTCTGGCCCGCTTGGACACAGGAAAGCCTTCGGCCAGATTATTGGCCGTGGCGCTGTCCACCATTCTGTTTGCGATGCTACACGGTCGCATTATTCTGGCCGGGATTGCTGGCCTGCTGTTCGCAGCCGCAATGCTACGCCGGGGGCGACTGGGTGACGCTGTCATCGCACATGTAGTAGCAAACACCACAGTCGCCTTGGCCGCCTGGTTGACGGGGCAGTGGTCCTTGATTTGACCTCAAGCAGTCTTGCGGCGCCGGTTGATTTCCCACGCCAAGATCAAGGCTGCACCCAAGGCAGCCAGCGCCAACGCTCCAGTCGAAGCATCGATTTCGGGAACCGATAATGGTTGCCCGCCACCGTGACCATTGCCGATTCCGCGACCACGGCCTCGGCCGCTGCCAGACGAATGGGCTGCAGCAATGACCGGGTGTGCCATCAAGTAAATGAAGGCGCCAATTAAAGTCATGCGAATACGTGCCATTTACCGCCCCCTGCGCGAATATGGCGAGTCACATAGCCTTGTTTTGGCCCAAAAGGAACTAATTTCGGTCGCATCGGCTGCCCTTATCACCTTTCCTCCGCTCCAGCGGTAAGTCTGATGGTCTGAGCCCCTTGGGTTTCCTCAAGCGATGAGCAGGAACCGCCCCTGACACGGGGAAGGACTGATGAAGCGAAGTTGGTTCAGAGAGGAACAGATTATCGCTGTTTTGAAGGAGCAGGAAGCGGAGTTGCCGAGGGCGGATGTGTGCCGTCGTCATGGGATCAGCTCGGCGACCTTGAAAAAGCAGACGGCAAAGTAGGGCGGTCTCGAGGTGTCGGGTGCCCGGCGTCTGCGCCATCTGAAGCAGGAAAACGAGCGGCAAACCGTATTGGGGCATGTCCCCAATACGGTTTGCCGTCACGCCCCGTGGTGGGCTTCACAACGGCTTGGGGTTTTTACTCGCAGCTCGCAGAAACTTCGGGCTCAGACCACAAGTCAGGCGGATCATCAGGAGGGCGCCTCGTCAATCGGCGCTTGTCCTTGCAGGGGCTGCGGATTATTTATCACTTTCTTACTGTAATCAGATGCTTTCCGCCCCGTGCCGACCGCCCATTTGCACGCATTCCGCAAGGTTGCAGCCCTGCTCCCCTGCTGCATTCTCATGGGATCGTCAGTCTGGCATGATGTCCTGCCCGGCAACGAGCGCTTGTCCGGCTCTCTCCTTCAGCCGCGATCCGCTCGCGATCAATTGTGATTGACGCACGTTGAGGTTGGTTAACGGCGGTGTAGCCACTTTGGGACGCGCCGCTGCCTGCGTTGACGAAAACTGTCCGGCAGGTGCGACGTCGGCATCGTTGATCGAGAGTGTGGCGGGGCTGAGAAGGGGATTGGAAGCTGAGTGCGCTGCTGCGAGCAGGTGGCCTGAAAGAGCGGTCTGCGCACTAAGCGGCATGACTTCGTTGAACGCATACTGGTCGGTAAAAGCCGATGGACGAGACCAATTCTCGTTCCATTGATAGAAGATGTGCGATCCGATCGTCGTCAGCTTGGTCAATCTGGGTGCCCAGTATGGCAGCACATAGGATGCGTGATAGTGAGTGGCGTGCCCGACTCTCGTCTCGACCAGTCCGCTCAGGGCATCGGCGGCGACTGATTGTGCACGGAGCCAAAGCCTTTTTGACGGGGCTCGCGCCAAGGAACCGTCACAAGAAAAAGTAAACTGGCATCCAGTGGCACGCTCCGAGCCTTGAAAGACGACACCGCACACCGAATTAGGGAAGGCTGGATGCCTCACTCTGTTCAGGATGACCTGAGCAACGGCACGCTGTCCTGTCAGCGGCTCATTTGCCGCTTCATAGTAAATCGCCGCGGTCATGCAATCCAGGGCTGAGGCATGGGTGAGCGGATCGGCCCCAACGGCCGACAGCGAAAATCCCAGCGCGGCGACCGCAAGTTCGGGACGGGCTGGGATCATTGCGTTGATCGCTTCCGTCTGCCGTTTTTGGGCCGGTGTTCCCGTGAGATCCTCAATCTGGGTGAACCGCGCAATGGGACTGACCTCACGTCGAAGGCTGACGCCCCACTGCGCTGAAGCCGACGGTCCTGCTACCAGGATAAAAGCTGCGGTCAGAGCCCAGATGACGGCGGTGTTCCCACGCTTGCCAATAGGCTGACGTGACCTGGTTGCAAAAGCGACTTTCGGGCTTGTCATCGGCATAGCACTTCCTCCCCCCTTACGGGAGCAGTCGAACCCTCGCTTGGAACAAAAAATTTAGCAAAAACCGGCTGACAGTCAAATATTTCAACGCAATAACCTATTGCACGTTTCACATTCGGACGGTGCCGGAAAAAGAGATAAGATAGAGGATAAATCGTTTTTACTCAATTGTTTGGTAAGGCTGTCACACGACTGTGGATCATCCGTCTGTTCAAAAAGACTCGGACCAAATTCTAGGGGGATCGGTTTGGCTCTCGCATGACCGGTAAGGCAGCTTTTCCCATTCTTTCGTCCGCGCTTACAATTCGGTTCGCTATGCCAAGACCATTCCAAATGCGATCGGAACAGTCTGCCAGAATCTTCAACCAACCAGGCAGGCCCAATTCGAATTGGTTTCAGCCAAGACCAGAATGGCCCGGCCAACCACAGGCTTTCGCGGCTTCGTCTGCCTCCGAAGTTGTTACGTCAAAAAGTGTTATCCTGCATTGACTTCCGTCACGCATCTCCCACTCGTACCGAACTTCTTGGCGCTTGCTTTTTTTCCTATCCACCTCGATGACTCCCACCTTGGGCAGGAAGCACTATCCAGTGCTGTCGCTTCTTAGAAGTGAGAAAATCAAAGCTGTTTCTTTACTAGACAAGATTCCCAGCTTTTTTAAACCTTCAAAGGCGAAAGACGTACGCTCCGCTCAAAGTGTTTGCGTATGAGGCCACGTAGCCGCTTGCAGCCATGGTCGCGCGCTTGCGGTTGCGTGTGGCTCTCGTTGGCATGAGCCGTCATCATCCTCAAGATTGGCCTGCGCCCGGATAGGTTCTGGGATAAGCGACATTTATATAAATATTTCAACATAATAAGACCCGATCCGCATTTCGGGCAAACAAGAACGCACGGTGTCTTCCCGTACATTCATAGATCCTTGCCAATAATGCCCTAGATTCTCGCTCCTGTGAGACAGCAGAGATTCGCTTCTGTTGGCGCAAGGGAGGGAAAAGGTGGAGCGCTTTGCTTCTGAACATCGCAAGACAACGCGGTTTCTGGGATCGATTGTCTCCGATTTAAGTGCTTGTTTTTCAGAGCGATATTTCATCCGCTTCCTGGTGGAGAGCAGTCGCACGCCAAAGCCGATGGCCTTTATGCTGGCGGCCCTGCTCGCCGCGATCAGCGCTGCGGCAGCGCCTTCGGCCCAGGCGCAAGCGCTGCAAGGGCCAGCGCGGGTGATTGATGGCGATTCCCTCGCCGTGGCGGGCATGCAGGTGCGGATTTTCGGCATTGATGCGCCCGAAGGCGATCAGCCGTGCTTCGATAATGGCGCGACTGTGCCTTGCGGGCAAATGGCCAAGGATGCGCTTGCCTCGCTGATCGGGACATCACCGCTGACCTGCCTCGGCAAAGGCACGGATGCCTATGGGCGGATGGTGGCCGTCTGCCGCATCGGGACGGCTGATCTCGGGCAGGCTCTGGTCGAGGCCGGGTGGGCGATGGCCTTCCGCAAATACAGCGATGACTATGTCGCGGCTGAAGCGCGCGCCCGGGCGAGCAAAAGCGGCATGTGGCAGTGGGATTTTGCTACCCCTGAAGCCTATCGCATGGCCAAGCAGGCGGCCCAAAGCCCGCAGCGCGATCGCCGTGCGCAGGCCCGCGCGGCCCCAGCACCCCGCAGTGCGGCGCGGCAAGGCCCCTGCGTTATCAAGGGGAACCATTCGCGCCGCGGCGCCTGGATCTATCATCTGCCGGGCATGCCCTATTACGAGGCAACCCGTCCCGAGGCGTGGTTCTGTTCGGAAGAAGAAGCGCAGGCCGCCGGCTATCGCCGCGCCATCGTGCGCTAGCAGCACTCCGTCCGCCGCGCGCTATCATCGCTGCTGTGCCAATTTCCTTGCGGCACACCCAAGGCTTGGTGCATCACGCTTGTCACGCTGCGGCAAGGGCTTTGCCCTTGGCAAGGTTTTGCAGGCAGCGATCAATCCGCACTGGGGAGTGGGGCGGGAATGGACGAGGCGTTCTACACCGGCATGCTGGATGCCATCACGGATGGCGTGGTGGTGTTTGGCCGTGACCGGCGGATTGCCTTCTGCAATCAGGCCTTTCTCGACATCACCGGCTTTGATCGCGGCGATCTTGATCATGCCTTGTGCGCGATCATCCAGGGTGCGGACACGGATCCGCAAACCATCGCAGCGATCGACGAAGCCCTCGCCAAAGGCCAGCCCTTTGATGGCGAGATCCTGAATTATCGCAAATCGGGTGAGACCTTCTGGAACCACCTGTCGTTCAAGCCGATGACCGATGCCACTGGCGCCGTTACCCATTTCATCGGCATTTCGCGCGATGTGACAGCCAACCGCACTGTGCGGACCCGCTATTCCCAGCTTGAGCGCGATTACCAGTTCATTTTCGAAAATGTGCTGGCCGGGATCATCATTCACGATCCTGACTCGCGCATTCGCTACATCAATCCCAAGGCGCGAGAGATGCTGGGCCTCAGCGGGGTTGCGCCGCTTGATCGGACGAATGAGGAACGCAACTGGGAGTTCCTGCGTCCCGATGGGTCGCCCATGCCGGTTGAAGAACGCCCGTTCAACCGGGCGATGCGCGAAGGGGCCACGGTGCGCGGCCTGCTGATGGGGCGCAAGCATCCGGTCGATGGCAATATTGTCTGGGCGCTGTGCAACGCCTTTCTCGCCACCGACGAGGACGGCAAGGTCGCCGCCGTGCTGGTGAGCTTCACCGATGTTTCGCGGCTGATCGAGAGCGAGCAGGCCGCCCGCGCCTATCGCGAACGCTTCGAAGTGGCGGCCAGGGCCAGCCAAGACGTGATCTTCGAATGGAATATCGAAACCAGCTCGTTCTACGCCAACGAAGCCTTCCGCAATGTCTATGGCTATGATCCGCCCGAGGTGATGGGGCCGGACAATCTCGACGCGCGCAATGCGATCAGCGGCAGCGAACATGCGGTGCGCGACGTAACGCTCAAGGCAATTGCTTCGGGCGAGGAGCGGTTCTCGGTCGATCACTCGATCAGCCGCCCGGATGGATCCATCGGCCATATCGTGATCCGCGCCTTCATTGTGCGCAATCCCGATGGCAAGGCGGTGCGGGTGATCGGCACGGCCACCGATGTCGGCCAACTCACCGCCGCGCTCGCGGATCTCGAAGCCTCCGAAACCCGCTTCCGGATCATTGCCGATACGGTCAGCGACATTCTGTGGGATCACAATCTGGAAACCGGGCAATCCTGGGTCACCCCTGACTGGGGCACCAAGCTGGGGCTGGAGGAACCGCCTGCCCCCTTCGAGGCGGCCCACTGGATGGAGCGGATCAGCCCGGCTGATGTGACTGAGACCTTCCAATCCTACAGCGCCGCGCTGAAATCGGGGGCGGGGCAGTGGGAGAGGGAATACCAGATCATCGGTGCCAACCAGCAGAAGATCGATGTTGTCGCCAAAGCGACGATCCTGCGTCACCCCGATGGCAAGGCCTATCGGGTGTTGGGCAGTGTGCGCGATATCACCGCCATCAAGCGCCAGCAGGAAGGCTACACCCGCGCCCGTGCACTCGAAGCCGTGGGCCAGCTGACGGGCGGCATAGCCCATGACTTCAACAACCTGCTGATGATCATCCAGGGCAATGCCGAGCTGTTGGAAATGAGCACGCTGGCCGAGCCCGATGCCGAAAGCGTGGCCTTGATCAATCATGCGGCCGAAAGCGCGGCCGCGCTGACCCGCCGCCTGCTGGCATTTTCCGGCCAGACCCGGTTCGAGACCCGCTGCGTCGATATGACCGCGCTCCTCGACAGCGTGTGGCCGCTTCTGCGGGCCGGCTTGCCCGAAAGTATTGCGCTTACACTGTCTGTGGGTGATGGGCTGTGGGAGGCCAACGTCGACGCCAATGGACTCGAACAGGCGATCATCAACCTGGCCATGAACGCGCGGGACGCGATGCCCCATGGCGGCGAACTGGCGATCGCCTGCGAGAACCACGTGGTGACCGCCGATATGCTGCCCCATGATGCCGGCCTCGCGCCGGGGCAATATGTCGTCCTGTCCGTCTCCGATTGCGGGGTCGGGATGTCGTCAGGGATCATTGCCAAGGCCTTCGAACCCTATTTCACCACCAAGGAATTTGGCAAGGGCACGGGGCTGGGCCTCAGCACGGTCTATGGTTTCGCGGTGCAATCGGGCGGTGGGGTCACGATCACCAGCGAAGAGGGGCAGGGCACGAGGGTCAAGCTCTATCTGTCAGCTTGTCCCGGCTGTGTTGTGCACCCAAGCGAGAGCCGCGCTGACGTGCTGCAAGAGGCTCCCCCTCCCCCCAAGCGCATTCTTGTGGTTGAGGATCAACCCGAAGTGCGCGCCCATGTCGAAAAGCTGCTCGGGCGGCTTGGCTATGCGGTGGTGGCGGCCAACAATGCCGTGTCCGCCCTTGGCCTTTTGCAAAAGGGGGAAGCGTTTGATCTGCTGTACACGGATATCATCATGCCGGGCGGGATGAACGGACAGGAACTTGGCGAAGCGGCTGCGGCCATCGCACCCGACATGAAAGTGCTTTACACCTCGGGCTACCCGGCTGCGGCTTTCGAGCATCTGGGCCTGAAGGACCAGAGCAGGATCGCTCTACTGCGCAAGCCTTACAAGGCCAACGAGCTCAAAGATGCGATTTTGCGCGTGCTGGCGGAATGATTTCGCAGTTTTCAAGAACGTTGGCGCGCGTTTGTTCAGTAGTCCTGCGGACATTCCCTTCACGCTCCATGGGATAACCACCAGCTAAGGCCCGAATAGTTGATGAAAACGGCTGTTGTGCTGGCCGCTTGCCTGTGGCCGGCATGGCAGATTGTTTTGCGGCGCTCCCCGTTGGTACCCCCAAGGCCTTGCCCGCATCGGGTCTGGCCAAACAGCGGGTCCGGATGCCCTGTCGAACGCAAGTTCACGGGCATCCGGGATTGCCCCGGAAGCGCTGGCGGGGGGCATGCCAAGAAGCAGCAACCTGCGCAATGCGCTTCGCTGCTGCACGCCTGAGTGTGTTTGCACAAACGTCAAGACATCCGGCCAGATGTTGCTTATGAAGCGAGCGCGAAACATAAATCCGCAGGAGAGCTTGTTGTCTGGTCGGCCGGAATCGAGAGCGGTTGAGGGGTATCCGGCGCGCCGCTTGCTCGTGCTGGATGACGATGCGGCGGTCCGTGACACCATTGCCCTGATGGCAAAACGGCTCGGCGCCGAAGTGCGGGCGTGCTCCACTCTTGCCGAATTTGAAGCGCTGCTTGCCAGTTTTGGGCCGGACTTGCTGCTGATCGATCTGATGATGCCGGAGGTGGACGGGATCGATGTGATTGCGCGGCTTGGCCCGCATTGTAAGGCGGCGATCTATGTGATGACCGGGGCGGATAAGCGCACCTTCGAAGCCTCGCGCGGGGTCCTGCAAGCGGCCAAGGCAGAAATTGCCGGTTTCCTCCATAAGCCGTTTTCCGCGCGCGAACTGCGTCAGGTGCTTGAACGCGCGAGCATCGCCCTGCCGGATGCCTCGCCCCTGCTTTTGCGCGATCGGTCCGCTGATCTGCTGTCTCCCGGTGAATTCGAGAAGGCGGCACGTAACGGTCAGATCGGGCCTTATTTTCAGCCGATCTTCTATGCCGATGGGCTCCGCCTCAAAGGGTTTGAAGCCCTGCTCCGCATCTCGGGCCAGAGCACCGGTTATTTCGCGCCCCAATATCTCGAACAATTGGTCCACGATGATGATCTTTCTACCTCCGTGACCGATATCGTCATCGAGAAATCGCTCGCATTCCTCGCCGATCTGACCACCGCGCCTGATCTGTCAATCTCGATCAATATCTTCGGGGTCCACGCCGTGGCTGATGGCTTTCGCGAACGGTTGGCGGAACGCTGCGCCCATTATGCGATCGCACCCAGCCGGGTAATCCTCGAACTCAGCGAGGCCACGCTGTTCGAATTCGACGAGCTCGATTTCCGCAAGGTCACGCAATTGCGACTGGCCGGGTTCGGCCTGTCGATTGATGATTTCGGCACTGGCAATTCCTCGCTTGGCCGCCTTGCCAGCCTGCCTTTTTCCGAGTTGAAGATCGACAAGTCCTTCTGCCTCGCTTTGCCCGGATCGGAATCCGCTGAAGCCGTGATCGAGGCCTGTATGGGGATTGCGCGCAAGCTTGATATGACCGTGACCGCCGAAGGGGTTGAGGATGGCGCAATCGCCGTCCGGCTCGCCGCGATGGGATGCCACGCCCTGCAAGGCCATTTCTTCGGGCAAGCCATGCCCGCGCAGGTCGCGGCGCAATGGGTGCGGGCGGGTTGCCCCGGAAAGCCCGCCTGAAGCGGTCCTAGCTGTGAGGGGGTGGCGGCTTTGTCTGCGCGCAGGCATCGAGCGCTGTTTGCAATTCTTCAAGCGACACGGGCTTTCGCAAAAACCTGATAGCGCCAATGGTAACAGCGGCCTTGGCCACAAAGCTGCCTTCGACATTGGGAATACCGCCCATGTAAGCGCCACCGCCCGAAATGGGGATGATCGGGACATCGCCTAGCGGGCTGCGCTTGATCATCCGGATCAATTCGAGACCTTCGATATCGGGCATGAAGATGTCGGTGATGATGACATCGGGTTCGAGTTCGCTCTGGCCCGACATCAGCGCTTGGATATCAGTGATGCGTTCCGTGGCATGGCCCAGCTTGCGCAATTGCCGTTCAAGAGTGCGTGCGGTCATCGGATCGTCTTCCGTGAGCAGCACGCGCATGACGCGATCCTAGCTCCCTTCCACCGCGCGGAAGAGCCTCGCAATGTTGATAAGCCGGCCATCGCCGATCTTCTGGATGGCGTGATGGCGGTGCGACTCTACGGTGCGCACACTGATGTTGAGGTGGGCGGCGATTTCCTTGCTCTGCATGCCATCGCTGGCCAGTCGCATGATCTCGCGCTCGCGGGACGTCAGACTATCGATGATCTCGCGTGCATTCTCGCTGCTGTATTCCGGATCATGGGATTTGGCCCGCGTGCTCAACGCCGCGCGCAGCTTGGCGGCAATCTGCTCGAATGAACCCGGCTTCTCGATGAAATCGGTGGCCCCTAGGCGCATGGCTTCGACGGCAAGGGGAATATCCCCATGCGAGGTGAAAAACACCACCGGAATGCTGCGGCGACGGTGCGGAATGGCCTTCAGCGTTTCGATACCGTCCATGCCGGGCATGCGCATATCAAGCAGAATGCAATCGGGCTCGAGATATTCGAGCGCATCGAGCAGATCCTGCCCGCTGGCAAAGGGGTGTGCGCGAAAACCATGCGCCGCCAAGCCGCGGCCGACAGTTGTCCGCACATCACGTTGATCATCAACAATCGCGACCAGCGGACTTTCAGCAGTTGCGGTTTTCATCCGGACATCTCCGACAGGGGAAGTCCCGTTCCCCGCAGCGTGCGTTACCTTGATCCCAGCAGTCGGTCACCATGCAACAAGTTTTGAACTATCGTATTGAAAATCATGGAAAAATAACCGCTGCACATTATCATCTGCACGATCACATCTTGCCTCAACAAGTGTCTTAAGGCCTACATCAAACTCAGTAGGCCAGCAAATGAAACTTCTGCCGCAAACGGGAGGTGATCGTCCATTCGGTGAACAAGTGGTTAGCCGGGTTTGTGGGCTGATACGGCCATGAGGGCGAAGAAATGATAATTCTGAGCGGTTTATTTCGCTAGCCAGACCTGCGGACACTGATCACCCTAGGGGAAAGGGATCATCATATGATGGAACGGCGCAAGACCGAGCGCAGCATCGCTACATTCAAGAGTGCCTACGTCATCCATGATGGCGCGATCCACTTTGTCACGCTCAGAAACATCTCGCTTTCCGGCATCTGTTCCGATGCCTTTCCGGGCGTTTGCGTGGGGGATGCCATCGCGTTCTGCTATGATTGCGAAGGGCCAAAATCGGGCGTGGTGCGCTGGGTAGCCAATGGCCGCTTCGGGGTCAGCGCGGAGATCGGCAAGCTTCCTGGCACTGCACCGGGAAACCAGCGCCTGCGCTCGGTCCGGTTGCCGCTGTCGCAGACGGCAAGCCTGTTCTGCGGCGGTCGCCACGAACAGGTCGCGGTGCACAACCTGTCGCTGCGCGGAACCTGCATCGATGCCGTCCCGGGGCTGGCGATCGGGCAGTTGGTGTCGATCAGCATTGGCGGACAAAGCTTCGAACAGGCGACGGTGCGCTGGCACGCGGGTGGGCGGGCCGGCATCTGTTTTGCCAAGCCCGTCGCGCTGCAGCATTTCCGTGACCTGGTCGTCCGGTTGCAGAACCACGGCGCGGGTGCTGCGGGTGCCGTGCCGCTGCAGGTTTCGCACACGCGGCCCGAGCTCACGCTTGCAAACACCAATCCCGTTAGTTCCGCCGTCTAACCGAAGGAGCGCAGCGTTGCTTAACTTTATTGCGAAACCCTGGGGCACGACCTAGGCGCCGCAGTCAAGGGCAGGGGGATGGCATGGTCGAATTGCAGCAGGGCTTCGATTGGCTTCCTCTGTTTGCGCTTGATCGCGTGTCGGATTTTGTGATCATCACAGAAGGTGACGCCGACAGCGACGGTGGCCCGCGCATGATCTATGTGAACCGTGCGCTGATGGAGACGACCGGCTACACCGAGGCGGAGCTGATCGGGCAGTCCCCGCGCATCTTTCAGGGCGAGAACACCGACAAGGCCACGTTGGCACGGGTCAAGGCTCGGCTCAAATCGGGCCTTACCGTGCGCGAGGAGGTGCTCAACTACACCAAGGAAGGCCGCCCCTACTGGACCGAACTCAATATTGCGCCGATCCGGGATGCGGATGGCAAGGTTCGCTTTTTCCTGTCGGTGCAGCGCAATGTCACCGAAAAGCGCCTGGCGCTTGCCGCGCGCGAGCGGGACCGGCGGCTGTTCGCGGCCGGCGAGATCATCGGCGATCTCGGCACGTGGAGCTTTGATCTCGGCGATGATCGCATCTTGTGGTCGGACGGGGCCTACACGCTCTTCGATCTCGAAAAGGGCCATGCGCCGGCCACAGCCGAAGATCATCTGAGATTTTTTGCCCCGGCTGATCGTCTGGTGATGGTCGAACTGATGGAGCGGTGCATTCGCGATGCCGTGCCGTTCGAGCACGAGTTTGCCGGGCTCACCGATAAGGGGGCCCCGCTGCGACTGGTGATCCGCGGCGAACCCTTGCTGGGGGATGACGGAAAGACCACCGCGGTTGTCGGCGCCATTCGTGACATCACCGGCCAGCAGCGGGTGCTTGACCGGCTGATCGAAACGATCACGCACAGTCGCAAGATGGAGCGCTATTTCGCCAGCGCGCGGCAGGCGGCGAAGATCGGTACGTTCGATTATTCGGTCGGGCAGGATCTGCAATATTGGTCGGACGAGCTGCTCGAGATGACCGGGCTGAGCGACCGGCCATGGCCCGCTCCGGCCGAAGCGTTCGTTTCCGGGATCGATCCGGCGGACCGGCCCGTGTTCGATGAATTGTTCGGCCGGGCGATCGCGCAAGGCGAAGATTACAGCCTGACAATACGGTTTCATCGTCCTGACGGCGAGGTGATGAACATGCATATCATCGCCGAAGTGCATGACGAGGATGGCGACCGCCGCATTGTCGGCATTGCGCGCGATGTCACCGAGGAAGTCGCCGCCTCCAACCTGCTCAAGCTTCAGCAAGAGCGCTTTCGCATCATCGCCGACACAGTAAGCGATGTGCTGTGGGACTTCGATATCGAGCAGAACAGTTTCTGGGTTTCACCCAGCTGGTCGGAAAAGCTCGGGTTGGTGGTCGACACCAGCCAGTTTGTTCCGGGGAGGTGGGCTGATTTTGTGGCCCCGGAAGATCGCGAGGAAACCTGGGCCTCGCTGATCGAAGCCCTGAAATCCGATACCCCGGTATGGAGCCGCGAATTCAGGGTTGTGGATACCGAAGGCAGGCGGGTCGATGTCGAGATCAATGCTTCGATCCTGCGCTACGAGGATGGCCGGGCCTATCGCCTGCTCGGCAACCTGCGCAATGTGACCCAGCAGAAACGCTTGCGGGAAGGCTTCACCCGATCGCGGGCCCTTGAAGCCGTCGGCCAGATGACAGGCGGCGTCGCGCATGACTTCAACAACCTCCTCATGATCATCCACGGCAATGCCGAACTGCTGGCGATGAGCCAGCTTGATGAAGAGGATCGCGAATCCATCCAGTTGATCACCAAGGCATCGGAAGCGGCTGCCAATCTGACAGCCAAGCTGCTGTCCTTCTCCGGCCAGACCCGGCTCAACAACACCCATCTCAACCTGCGCGATCTGATGGACGAATTGCTGCCGCTGCTCAAATCAGGGCTGACGAGCGCGATCACCATCGAAAGCGACATTGCCAGCGACATTCGTGATATTGAAGTCGATGCGACCGCGCTGGAACAGGCGCTCATCAATCTGGCGGTCAACGCCCGCGATGCCATGCCGACGGGCGGCAAGATCATCATAGCCGGGAACAACCACCTCGTCACGGATGAGATGGTGGGCGCGACCTATGATCTTGCGCCCGGCGATTATGTCTGCATCAGCGTTTCCGATAATGGCGTGGGCATGAGCGATGAGGTGATCGCCAAGGCCTGCGAACCGTTTTTCACTACCAAGGATGTGGGCAAAGGCACCGGGCTGGGTCTGAGTTCGGCCTATGGCTTTGCCCGGCAATCGGGCGGCGCCCTGCAGATTACCAGCGAGCTTGGCCATGGCAGCACGATCAAGCTCTATCTCCCGGTCAGCACGAACCAGCAGGTGGCGCGCGATCCGGTGAGCGAGACCTAGATCGAAGGCAATGCCAAGGGGATCACGGTCCTGGTAGTCGAAGATCAGCCCGAGGTTCGGCGCCATGTCGAAAAACTTTTGACTCGCGCCGGGTACGAGGTCGCCAGTGCCGAGGATGCCCGTGCAGCCTTGGCGCGTCTCGAAGCGGGCGAGGTCTTCGATGTGCTGTTCACCGGTGTGATCATGCCTGGCGGCATGAACGGCGTGCAGCTTGCTGATGCCGCGTCCCGGATCCTGCCCAAGATGAAAGTCTTGTTCACATCAGGCTTTCCGGCGAGCGCCTTTGCCGAAGTCGGTGTCCATGCATGGGAAGGGTTTGATCTTCTCCAAAAGCCATACAAGGCGATTGATCTGATCTCTGCCGTCAAGGGGATTTCCACGACAATCCGTCCGCGCAGAAAGGCAAAATCATCCCCTTGATCCAACCGGACCAGGCCGCACCATATCATGTCGATTTTCGGTGGCGATTTGAGATCATTTGCTTTGTTTCCCTTTGCTTGGTCTTGGCCTATTGTCATGCGCCGCTGGATTGACCTTCAGCCCTTCGGAGAGAGGTGCGCATGAGCCAAGCGACCACGAAATCGGCCAGCCTGTCCGAGTATGCGCTCGATCAACTCGCTGAATTCGTGCTTATCACTGATGCCGATTTGACGCGTCGCGGTGGGCCGCGGATCGTTTACGTCAACCAGGCGATGGCAAACGCCACGGGCTACGCCCGCGATGAGCTGATCGGCCAGTCGCCCAAGATGTTTCAGGGCGAGGATACTGATCCGGTTGTCGCCTCGCGGATCATCCAGCGTCTGATCGAGGGGGAGCGGGTCGAAGAGACCATTCTTAACTACACCAAGGATGGCACCCCTTTCTGGGCCGGGTTGCATATTTCGCCCCTAAAAGACGAAAATGGTGAGACCATCGCCTATCTGTCGATCCAGAAAGATCTCACCAAGCTCCGCAAGATCAAGCAACAGCACGAACGGGATCTGCGACTGATTTCCAGCGGCGAGAAGATCGCCCGGGTCGGCACTTGGGGCTACGATATCGACGAGGACAAGGTGCTGTGGTCGGATGGGGCCTACGACATCTGGGAATGGGACAAGCACGAAGCCCCGCCGAGCGTTACCGATTGCATCACCTTTGTCGATGAGCCCGATCGGCAAATGATGATCGCCATGCTCGAGGCGTGCATCAAGACCCAGACGCCCTATCAGGCCGAAGTGCGCGCCCACAGCAGCAAAGGCACGCCAATGCTGCTGCGTGTGCTGGGCGAAGCGATGCTGGGGGAAAATGGCCGGACCACGGCCGTGGTCGGTGCCATCCGCGACATTACGCAGGAAAAGAAGCTCGAAGCGGATCTCGACGAATCGATCCTGCAAGGCCGTGAGACCGAGCAGTATTTCCAGATTGCACGCTCGGTCGCCAAGATCGGCGTGTTTGATTACTGGATCAATCACGATCGTTTGCACTGGTCTGATGAATTGCTGGAGATGACCGGCCTTGCGCCCGATCTGTTCCCGGCCAAAGCTGAAACCTTCCTCTCGCGCATCCATCCCGATGATCACCCGGGATATGAAAAGCTGATGGAATCAGCGCTGCGGAACGAGGAAGGCTATTCCGTCACGGTCCGGTTCAACCGTCCCGATGGGAAAGTGATGCACATGGCGATCATCGCCGAGGTGCGCGAATCCACCTACGGGCCGCGCATTGTCGGCATTGCCCGCGATGTGACGGCTGAAACAGAGGCGGCCCATCGCCTCGCGCGCGAACAGGAGCGTTTCCGGATCGTTGCCGACAGTGTCAGCGACGTCTTGTGGGATCACGATTTCGACGAGGACACCTTCTGGATCACCCCCAACTGGACCGCCAAGCTTGGCGTGGAATTCGATGGCTCGGGCGATGACCCCTCGCGCTGGGTGCAATATGTTGTCGATGAAGATCGCGAGCGCGTCACCACGTCCGTGATGGCCGCGCTCGCATCCGAGGCGGACCGCTGGCAGTGCGAATTCCGGCTCAAGGACACGCAGGGAGTGGTCATTGATTTGGAGGTCAAGGCCTCCATTCTGCGTCACCCCGATGGCAAGGCCTATCGCACCGTTGGCACCTGCCGCAATGTTACGGTCGAGAAACGCCAGCAGGAAGGCTTCACCCGGTCCCGCGCGCTCGAGGCGGTCGGTCAGATGACGGGCGGCATAGCTCACGATTTCAACAATCTGCTGATGATCATCCAGGGCAATGCCGAATTGCTCGAGATGGCCGAACTGCAAGGCGAAGATGCGGAATCCGTGGCGCTGATCATGCAGGCAGCCGAAGCTGCTGCCAGCCTGACTTCGCGCTTGCTGTCGTTCTCGGGACAGGGTTATCTCAACACCTCATCGGTCAACCTCGCCGAACTGATCGACAATGTCGCGGTGCTGTTGCGCTCGGGCCTCACCGAGAGCATCGACCTCACGATCCGCGTAGCGCCCGATCTCGAGCCGATCGAGGTTGATGGCAGAGCGCTCGAACAGGCGATCATCAATCTCGCCGGCAACGCGCGCGATGCGCTTGGCAATAAGGGCGGCAAAGTCGAGATTGCTTGCGAGGTGGTGACCATTTCATCGCGGATGATCGCCAGCAAGCCTGATCTGGCACCCGGACGATATGTCTGCATCAGTGTCACTGATAATGGGTCGGGGATGAGCCCGGAGGTGATCGCCAAGGCGTTCGAGCCGTTTTTTACCACCAAGGACGTGGGCAAGGGCACCGGGCTCGGGCTCAGCACGGTCTATGGCTTTGCCCGGCAGTCGGGCGGTACGGTGCAAATCTACAGCGAACTGGGCGAGGGGGCAGTGGTGAACCTCTATCTTCCCATCACCAAGCCATCGCGAACGCTCAAGAAGCCCATCAATGCCGCAGACGCCAAGCTCGTCAGTGCGGATATCCGTATCCTTGTGGTCGAGGATCAGGCCGAGGTGCGCGGGCACGTTGAACGGCTGCTGGGCAACGCCGGTTTCCAGGTTGTGGCTGTACCTGATGGCGCAGCGGCACTGGCTTTGCTGGCCAAGGACACCGCGTTTGATCTGATGTTCACCGACATCATCATGCCTGGCGGCATCAATGGCGTGCAACTCGCCGAGAAAGTCAGGCCGATCGCCCCGCGGATGAGAGTGCTTTTCACTTCGGGCTTCCCCGCCAGCGCCTTCGATGAATTGGGGATCGCCCAGCACGATGCGTTCGAGCTGCTCAAGAAGCCTTACAAGTCCGAGGAGCTGATCGCTGCGATCGGACGAATTCTTGCGGAAACCGATCAGCCTGCCGGGTGAAAGTGCAGGGCTGCAATTAAGCGTTTGAAAACAAGGCGCGGAAACGGCTGCATGCAGTCGGACGATGGCATTGAGTCGTTGATCCGGGTTCTGATTGTTGCGGATTTGCAACAAACTGCGCCCCCAGCAGCGAAGCGCGGTTGATAATTGTTAGTGGGCCTTGCTTTGCAGGCTTCCAAGCAACTAAGTTGCCGATAATTCACGAGCGAAGAAATATCGTGAATGATCTGGGGGCGGGATGATGGCGGGGGCAATCGCTGTAACATTCTGTCAAGCGTAACGGGTGCGATCCCGATCTTGCCGTGGCATGCCGCCGAAAAGCGCTGCTGCGAAGGTCAGGGCAAGCAGGGTTGGTAGCGGTGGGTTTGTCCTGCCGCAGGGTCGCACGCCGCTGAGCGCAGTGCAAAGGGGGAAGATGATGACTAACGCGATCAAACGGTTCAACGCGGTTTCGATGCCGGCTTTGGCGTGTGCTCTGGTGCTCACGGCGGGCCTTTCGCCCGAGAGCGCGGCTGCGCAAGATGTCGATCAGGAGCGGGAAATCACCGAGGATGCCGGTGCACCGATCACGGTTACCGGTTCGCGTATCAAGCGCGATCCGAATGCCACCGCGCCCCTGCCGATCAGCACGCTGACCAATGCCGATTTCCAGAATTTCGGGACGACCGATGTAACCGCTGCGCTGCGGCAGATTCCGGCGCTGATTTCGTCGGGCACGGTCGCCGATTCGCTTGAGCGCGGCGCGGGCGGGGTCGGTCAGGCCACGCTCAATCTCCGGCAGCTTGGGGCCAACCGCACACTGGTGGTGATTGATGGCTGGCGGCACGTGTCGGGTGTTGCCGGATCGCAGACGGTGGACGTGGCGACGATCCCGCGGCTGCTGATCGAACAGGTCGAGGTGCTCACCGGCGGGGCCTCGGCGGTCTATGGTGCTGACGCTGTCACGGGCGTGGTCAACTACAAGCTCAAGCGCGACTACGAAGGCATCATGATTGATAGCCAGATGGGCATTTCCTCCAGAGGCGATGGGCGCAGCTACCGCATCGAAGGTATTGTCGGGCAGAATTTCGCTGGCGGACGCGGCAACGTGACGCTGGCAGCAGGCTACACCCAGGATGATGAAATCCTCATGGGTGATCGCGAATTCACCCGTGACAACGGCCGTGGCAACAATTCGACCACTTACGCCAACCCGCTGCGCCGCTTCCAGCGTGGCGATATCAACGCGGCAACCATGCCCAACTTCGCCAACCGGTTCCGGCTTGGTGGCCCCGGGCCGGGCAACACGCGTTTCCCGTCCGGGCCGCTGATCCCGACGCCCGCGCAAGTCGCCACCCTGTTCCCGGGCGGCATTACCGCCGCCGAACAGGCGCTGGTTGATCGGGCGGCGAATTCGTCAGCCTTTGTGATTGGCGCTGATCCGCGCTTTGCGATTTCATCGAACCGCGGCCTGATTTTCCGTAATGATTTCGATTTCTTCACGGCCGACACCAACAGCAACGGCATTCCCGATTGTAACGAAAGTTATATCGGCCGTACCGGCCTGGGCGGCGGCGGGTGCCTTGTCACCAATGATGATGGCACGGTTCGCCCGTTCCGTGATGGTATCATTTCGACCGGCGCCAACCAGTTTGGCGGTGATGGTGCGGTAGAACGCACCAACGAAACCTCGCTGATCCCCGAATCGGAGCGCATTTACGCCAACCTGCGGGCCAATTTCGAGTTCTCGCCCGCTGCCCAGATCTGGGTCGATGCCAAATACGTCCGCACCAACACATTGAGCCGCAACAATTACAACACCTTCTACGACAGCCTGTTCATCGCGCCGGACAACCCCTTCATTCCCGAGGTGCTGCGCGCCGATGCGGCCGACGCGGGCGGTCTGCGGGTCAGCCGTGACTTCCTTGATCTCGGGCCGGGCATTTCCACGGCCAAGCGCGACACCTACCGGATTGTTGCCGGGATTGAGGGCGAGATCACCTCGAACCTCAAGTACGAGCTCGTCGGCAATTATGGCCGCACCGACAACGAGAACACCTTCAGCAATTCGGTGCGCTATGATCGCCTGTTCGCGGCTATTGATGTCGTCACCGATCCGCGCACCGGCCAACCGGCGTGCCGTTCGACGGTGAACCCGGCGGCCCCTCCGCACCCCGGTTCGGAATTCTTCCCGGTGATCGCCCCCGGCTTCTTCACCTTCCGCCCCGGCGATGGCCAATGCGCGCCGGTGAACCTGTTCCGCGGGGTCAATTCGGTGAGTCAGGCCGGGGTTGATTTCATCACCACCCCGACCACCAACCGCTTCCGTCTGGAACAGACCGTGGTGACGGGTCTTCTCAGCGGCGATACCAGCGGCTTCTTCAACCTGCCCGGTGGGGCGGTTGGCTTCCTGGTCGGTGCCGAATACCGCAAGGAAAAGTCGAGCTCGCGCTTTGACGACCTGATCCTGGGCATCCTGCCGGCCAATTCGCCCGCAGGGCCGGCCGGGACTTTCATCGGCGATGTTTCGCCCAACCAGCAGCTGGTCTTCGACGCAGCGACCCGCCAGTTCAACGCAGGCGGCTCGTTCGACGTCCGCGAAGCCTTTGCCGAGATCAATCTGCCCGTGCTGAAGGATATGCCCTTTTTCTACGAGCTGAGCTTCGGGGCCGCCGGTCGTTACGCTGATTATTCGACTGTTGGCGGGAACTTCACCTGGAACGTCAACGGCGTCTGGGCCCCCATTCCCGATATCCGGTTCCGCGGCACCTATGCCCGCGCGATCCGTGCGCCCAACATCGCGGAACTGTTCGATCCGCAGCAGGGCGCGACCTTCCGTCCCAATGATCCATGCAGCCAGTCCAATATCGACCGGTTGCTTGCCAGCAATGATCCGACGGCGCAGAACCGCCTGAACAATTGCCGCGCGGATGGTATCCCGGTCGGCTATGAGGATCCGCTCACCGCGCGCTTCTCGGGCACCTCGGGCGGCAACCCCAATCTGCAGGAGGAAACCGCCACCACCTTCACGATCGGTACCGTGGTGCAGCCGCGCTTCGTGCCGGGCCTGTCGTTCTCGGCCGATTACTATTCGATCAAGATCGACGATGCGATCCAAGCAGTGACGGCGCAGGATATCGTCGACACCTGCTATGATCTGCCGACCTTCCCGAATGATTTCTGCGGCTTGTTCACGCGTAACCGCACGGCTGGTTCGGCGACGTTCCTGGGTCTCAACTTCCTGCGTCAGACCCAGATCAACTTCGCACAGCTGGAAACCCGCGGGATCGACTTCCAGGCGAACTACGGTTTTGACATCGGCAAGAACAACTTCAACCTCCGGGTTGCTGGCAACTGGACCGAGCGGCTTGATCGCTTCTTCGATCCGGTTGACACCACGCTGGTCAACCCGGGCCTTCGGGAGTTGGGCGCGCCGGAATGGTCGGGCTTCGGTTCGGCAACCTGGAACCGCGGGGCCTTCACGTTCAGCTACGGGGTCCAGTATATTGAATCGACCGCACTGGCTTCGGTGATCCAGATCGAACGGATTGATACCGAATTCGGCCCGGCTGGCTTTGCCAAGGATTACTGGATCCACAACCTGTCGTTCAATCTTGATGCGACCGACCGGATGACCTTCTACGGCGGGATCAACAACCTGACTGATGAAGAGCCCTACCTGTCGAGCTCGGCCTATCCGGTGTCGGGTATCGGTCGCTCGTTCTTCCTCGGGGTGACGACGCGCTTCTGATCCAACGGGCCGGGGAGTCTTCCCCTGCTTGGCAAAACCGCCGGGATACATCGGGTTTTCGCCCGCTGTGTCCCGGCGGTTTTGCGTCGGTCCTAGGGCTCGACCACGGCAAACCGCGGATCGAAGGGCGGATGCAGCGCAAACCACTGCCCGAAGGCAGCGACATTGCCCTCGATCTTTACCCGCCCTGCTTGCACCAGTTGCGGGAAGGTCGCCGCGCCCAGTGTCACATCATCAAGCGCCGCGCGTTCAATCGTGATCGTCGCGGTGGGCGCAGCAAAGCGGCTGCCATAGCGCGGGAATTCGACCCCGCCGCCGACCTCGATGGCCACGTGCTCGCCGCGATCGGGCAGGATGAATTGGAACTGCCCGCGCAGCGCCCGGCCCTTGTCAGCATCGAAGCGGGTGGCGAGCGCATCGAACAGCGCCTCGGTCGGGATCCCTTCGATATAGGCGCGGCTCTGCGCGCTCGATACCGCGGTGGTGCGCGCTGTCCCGCGCAGGCTGGCTGCGCCCGCGAGATAGTAATTGCGCCACGCGCCGGATTCCGCCTGATAGCCCAATTGCTCATAGGCTGAAGCCAGCGCGCTGCGTGCGGCCGCATTGGCGGGCTCGGCAAACACCAGATGGTTGAGCAGTTCGGCCGCCCAGCGATATTCGCCTGCTGCCAGCGCTTCCTTGCCCGCCGCCAGCAGCTTGTCGGGCCCGCCTGCAAGCTTGACATAGCGCTTTGCCGCCTCCGCCGGGGGGAGCGGGTTGAAATGTGCCGGAACCCCGTCCCACCACCCGAAATAGCGCTGGTAGGTCGCCTTCATGTTGTGATTGAGCGTGCCGTAATAGCCGCGCGTATCAAAGGCGCTTTGCTGCACCGGCGCATCGGCGATGCCATCGGCCACTTCGTGCAGGGTCGCCCCGTTATTGGCGCGGTTGAGCGTGCGATCATGAACATAGCGATAGGCATCGCGCTGGCCCGCAAGGTAGCTTTCGACCCGCGCCTTGCCCCATAAAGGCCAGCCATGCGAGGCCAGCGCGAGGTCCGCGGCGCCGCCCCATTTCTGCAAGGCGCGGTCGATCACCTTTGACCAGACCAGCGGATCGCGCACCTGCGCGCCGCGCAGGGTGAGCACATTGTGCAGCACGCGGGTGGCGACTTCGGCGGTGTGGAGCGCCTTGTAATCGGCGATGTAGAACATGAATTCTGAAGGCGCCTCGGTGCCGCCTGCATCCATGAAGTCGAAAGTGATCCCGTCGATCAGCACCGGTCCGCCGCTTTGCGGGATCGTCTCGGTCGGCTCCATATAGCCGATGGTGCCTGCGGGCAGGCGCGGGCCGAGCCCAGTGTCGATCTGCCCGCGCGGCCCCGGCGCAAGGAAGGTGCCGAACATGTAGGTCGCTCGCCGTGCCATCGCCGTGCCCGCCAGCACGTTTTCCGCCACCGCCTCTTCGGAAAAGCCATGGGGCGCTATGATGCGGATGCCGTCCCTGAGCGCCTGCTCGCGCGTGATGATCCCCCCGACGCCGCCGAAGTGATCGGAATGGCTGTGCGTGAAGATCACCGCACGGATCGGCAATTGCGGCAGATGCGCCATCGCCAGCTGCCATGCGGCTGCAGCGGTTTCCTCGGCGGTGAGCGGGTCGATGATGATATAGCCCGATTGCCCGCGCACGATCGTCATGACTGAGATATCATAGCCGCGCACCTGCCAGATCGCGCCGGGCACCACTTCGAACAGGCCGTGGATGCGGTTGAGCCGTGCTTGCCGCCACAGCGACGGATTGACGCTGGCGGGGGCATCGGCGGCATCAAGGAAGGCATAGGGCCGCCAGTCCCACACCACCGCGCCATCGGCTTTGGTGATCAGGCCATCGGGGATTTCGGCGATCTTGCCGCGCAGCGCTTCGGCCTCGTCCTGCCCGCCTGAAAGATCGAGCCGTTCGGCAAGGGCGCGGTTGGCGGCCATGGTAAAGTCGCTCGCGGCATCCTGTGCGGCCAGCGGGGCCTGCGCGGCCAGTGCCAGCACGCCCATGGCAGCAGCGGCCCGCAGGCCTGCGGTACGATGTTTCATGATCCCCTCTCCCCCTGTTATGATTGGAGAGGCTGCCTCGCCGCGTGCGACTTGGCAAGGGGCAAGGGGAAGGGGGCGCAGAGAGCGCCTTACCCCCAGAGGCGTTGTGCCAGTTCCGGCAAGGCCGCGGCGTAGCGCGCGACATCGTCGAGCTTGCCGGTGCTGACGCGCGAATAGCCGCGCCATGCCGCGCCATAGGCACCGCGAATGGCAATGCCGCGTTCGCCCATCGCATCGCGCAGCGCGTTGGCATCGGGCACCTTCACGAAGACGAAATTGGTCTGCGAGGGCAGGGCCGTCAGCCCCGCCTTGGCGACTGCATCCATGATCATCGCGCGGCCTTCCAGCACCATTGCGCGCGACTGGTTGAGGAAAGCGGTGTCGTTATAGCTGGCAATCGCCGCCGCGATCCCGGCCAGATTGCCGCCAAAGCTCATCAAATGGGCGCGGATCCGTTCGGCATTGTCTTGCGAGGTGATCGCGTAGCCGACCCGCAGCCCCGCCATGCCATAGATCTTGGAGAAGGTGCGGCACACGATCACATCGAGCCCGCTGCGCACCAGATCGATCATCGCATTGTCATCGGGGCGATCGGTCAATTCATTATAGGCCTCGTCGATCAGCACCGTCGCCTTGGGCGCGGCAGAGGCAGCAAAGGCACGCAGATCAGCCGCCGGGATCAGCATGCCTGTGGGGTTGTTGGGGTTGCAGATCTGGATCAGCGAGACCCCGTCAGTCACCTTGGCGGCGAGAGCGGTGAGGTCGAGGCTCATATCAGCGGCAAGCGGTACGCGTATCGATTGCACGCCCTGCCGCTCGCCATACACCACCGTGGTATCCCAAAACAGATCGGGGCAGAGGATGGCACCCTTGCGGCCCCAGGCCAGCGCGATGGCGCAGAGGATCTCGGTCGAACCTTCACCGATGACGACCTGCGATGGGCTGACGCCATGACGCTCGGCAATCATCGCGGTGAGCTTTTCGGTGCCGCGATCGGTGTAGTAGCAGCCCATCTGCGCACTCTCGCTGATCGCGCGCAAGGCTGAAGGGGCGGGGCCATAGGGGTTTTCGTTGCGGCTCAGCAGGGCCTGCCCGATCTTCGGCCCGAAATCGGGTTCGACCCGCGGGGCCGCAGCGAGCACTGGCAGAGGGGCAGCGGCAAGGCCGCTGGCGAGGCTGGCGGCACCAAGAAAGCTTCGGCGGGTGGTGACAGGCATGAGCGGCTCTCCTTGAGGCGAGGGGCTGGTTCAGAATTTCGTGATCATCAGCACGCCGATCAGCGCGAGATAGACGCCGAACACCCGCCGCAGCACCGCGGGCGCGAGGAAGTGCGCGGTGGCCACGCCCAGCGGGGCGAACACCACCGAGGTGGCAATCAGCGCCAATGCTGCGGGCAGGTGGACATAGCCGACAGCGCCCCGGCCGGTGCCGGGCTCGTTCATGCCGATGATCGCAAAGCCGATGGTGGCGGGCACCGCAATGATCGCGCCCATGCCGGCGGCCGTGCCGATGGCGCGGTGGATCGGCGCGCCGCACACGGTCATGGTCAAGGTCGTCAAGGTGCCCCCGCCGATCCCGAGCAGGGTGGAAAAGACCCCGAGCGCGCTCGCCAGCCCGGCGCGCGGCAATCCGGTGGGAAGCCCGGCAAAGCGCGGTGCACCTTGCCGCGCGGGCATCAGGAAATAGGCCGCAAAGCCCAGCACGCCGCTGCCGAAAATCAGCGCGAGCTGGTTGCCGGCGACGAAGTTAGCGAGCCCGGTGCCGATGGCCGTGCCCAGCACCACCCATCCGGCCCAGCTTTTGAGCAGCGCGAAATCCACCGCGCCGCGCTGCGCATGGGCCTGGGTTGACCGCAGCGAGGTGACAATGATCGAAGCCAGCGAGGTGCCCACCGCAACATGCGCCACCTGATCGGGCGCGACCCCCATCAGCGGCAGCAGGAACATCAGCGCGGGGACCACCACAAAGCCCCCGCCAATTCCGAACAACCCGCCTGCAAATCCCGCTGCGGCGCCTGCGATCAGCAGCACGGGCAAGGCGTAGAGCAGGGGCGCAAGATCAGTCATGCAGGGCAGCCGGGCGGATGCAGGCATTCATGCAGGTGCAGCGCGCGCCGGATCGGGATCATCCGAACCGCCATCCACCATGGCGGCTTCGCCATGCGGGCGCGTGAGCGCCTGCCGGAAGGTGCGCTTGAGCAGCCACGGTTCGAGCACCCGTCCGACAAGGAAGAGCACGAAGAACAGCCCGGCAAGCGCATAGGCGGGCGTTGTCTTGAACTTCTCCTTGGGTTCTTTCTGCTTGTCCTTGTCGGCCTTGGGATCTTTCGGGGCGGGCGCGCCGAGCATCACATCGATCGGGTGCAGTTTGGGCAGGGGCTTGTCCTTCGCCTCGTCCGGCTTGTTCTTCTTGGCGGTTTCAGACGCTTCGGCCTTGGCGCGCTCCCACTGGTTGGCGGCTTCCATCACTTGCGCGAAGAACAGGAACAGCAAGGGCGCGAGGAAACACAGCAGCAGTGCCGTGCTCGCGGCCTGGTAGGTCAGGCGCGTTGCGCCTTGCGCCGGTTCCACCCGCAAGGTGCCGCTGGTGAAGGTCGCCAGCTTGTCCTGCGCACGCGGATTGGTCTTGAGATAGCCGAGCGTATCGCCTTCGATCGCGTAGCGGGTGCCATCGGTCTGGAACAGCGGATCAAGCCGGGCGAACGCCTCGTCCGGGGTCAACGGCACCTCGACCACCAGACTGTCTTCGATGCGCCAGATCTTTTCGACGTAGGGAACGCGCAGCCGGGTCATTCGGCAGGCTCAAGCTGCGGCGCGCTCGCGCCGCCAAGGCCCTGTCGCTGTTCACGGCGCGCTTTCATGTCTTTCCACGCCTGGGTGAAGGGGAAGACCATGGTCTCGCCGATATCCATACGGCGGCCGCCCTCCATGCCGAGCAGTTCGGCTTCGCCATCGACACAGGTGCCGAACAGGCGATCCCACAGGATCCATGTCCCCGAATAATTGCTGCGGGTGGCCTCGTAATCCTGCGCGTGGTGCACCGAATGATGTTCGGTGGTGTTGAAGATGAAGCGCCACCAGCGCGGCGTGTTGAAGCGCACATTGATATGCTGATAGGTGCCCACCGCCATGCCGAAGGCGCCCGCAATCAGGAAGGCGCGCGGCAGGAAATCGAAGAATCCGCCAATGCCGAGGCCGATCAGGAACAGCTCGATCGGGTTGCCGACCGCGCCTTTGTTGATGTTCAGCTGGGTGATGTAGTGGTGCGGCGCGTGGGTCAGCCACAGCGGATACCAGTTGTGCATCCCGCGATGCATCCAGTACTGCCCGAAATCGAAAATCATCGAGATCAGGATCGCCTGCACCAGCAGCGGCAGGCCGATGAACCAGGTAAACTTGTCCCAATCCATCGCGCCCTGGATGGCCTCGATCATCACATCATCGCCGAAATAGCCACTGATCATCCGCAGGGCGGTGTAGCCAAGCCCGACATAGAACAGATCGGTGGCGAATTCCTTCCAGGTCAGCTGCCAGCTGCGATAGCGCGGATTGACCCATTCGAGCGCCAGCAGCAGCACCTTGAACCCCAGCCCGATCCAGATCCCGACCGAGGCGAGCGCCCATTCATTGGGCGCGTAGTACCAGAAGGCGATCAGCGCGAAGAGCACGACCGGCTGGAAATAGGTGAAGAAGGCCTGTTTGAGCGGGCCGCCTTGCACCCGGCCGATGTTCTCCCAGCCGACAGTCACCGGTGCATCCGCCCCGATGATCCGCTTGCCAACCTGCACTCCGGCCATGTGTCACTCCGATCACGCTGTTGGAGAAGGCCGATCAGGATCGCCGCACGCACGCTTGGCAGGCCCGACCAGCCCTCGACCCTCTGCCGGTGGTCTGCCCCAATTGTGCGGTGCGAAAGTAGTGTCCAAATGACGTAGTCGTATGCAGGCGGAGCGTGGCAGGCGCGCGGCTATTCCTCCATCATCCGCACCGCGAGCGCTGTCGCCCCGGCGCGGGTCTCGACCCCCAGCTTCTTGAAGATCTGTTCGAGATGCTTGTTCACGGTGCGCGGGCTAATGCCGAGGATCTCGCTGATCGTGCGATTGGTCTTGCCATAGCTGACCCAAAGCAGCACTTCCGCCTCGCGGTGTGTCAAGCCGCTGCGCGCCTCGATCAGGCGCACCTTCGAGGCTTCCCCGATCTCGGTGATCTTGACGAGCATTTCGGTCGGCTGATCGCTCTCGCTGCGCGCGATCTCGACGGTTACGCCCGCGATATCGAGCTTGAGCGCGCTGCGCCCTTCGGTGTCGCGCAGCAATTGCAGCACGGCGGGTTCGATTCCGGGAGGCAGGCGCTCGCCATTTTCATCCCACGCCGGATCGATCTGCCGGAACAGCGTTTCGGCCTGCGGGGTGCACCACGCCAGCGTTCCATCCGCACCCAGCGCCACCAGCGAGCGTCCGGCCCGCCCCAGCGCAAGCTGCGAGCGGTAGGACCGCCGGGCATTCGCAAGGTGGACGCGGATACGGGCCAGCAATTCGTCGATCACGATCGGCTTGCGCACATAATCAACCCCGCCGGTGTCGAGCGCGGCAACGACATGATCGGGCTCGGTAATCCCGGTCATGAAGATGATCGGAATATGGGCATGCGCGGTGTCGCGCTTGATCCGCCGCGTGGTTTCGAGCCCGCTCAGCCCCGGCATCATCCCGTCCATCAGGATGAGATCGGGCGCGGTATGGGCCAGCAGATCAAGCGCAGCCTCGCCGCTGCGGGCGATCAGCACGGTCATGCCCTGATCTTCGAGCGTATCGACAATGAACCGGAGCGATTCGGGATTATCATCGATCACGAGGATCGTCGCGGTGGCGGCAGCGGTGCGGGCTTTGCCGATCATGGGTGCAAGGCTTTCTGCGAACAGGCTGCCAGCGCAGGCAAATCGAAGCTGTCGAGATGGCTGCGCATTTCGGTGACGATGCCATCCGCGTCCGGACCCAGCCGGGCAAGACCATCGATCTCCGCCTCGATCCCCCGGACGTGGCCGATCCGCACCAGTTCCGCGATCCGGGAGAGATGCGGCGCCGCAGCCTTGGCGAGCGCGGCGGGCAGATCTGACGGACTGCTGCTGCCCGCAGACGCGCCCCTCTCCGCAGGCCATACCAACGCGAGCTGCTGCGCCAGCACATCGAGCAGGGCGTCGATGGCGAAGGGCTTGGTCACAAACAGATCATTGGCAGGCCCGCGCGCGGGCATGGCATCGGGTTCGGGCATTTCGCCTGACAGCATCACGATCTTCAGCTCCGGCCCGATCCGCTCGCGCAAGGTTTCGGCAATCCGCCAGCCATTCTCGCGGCCCAGCATCACATCAAGCAGCACGAGATCGGGCTGCGCTTCGGCTGCCAGTGCCAGCCCGCGCGGACCATTCTCGGCCACCAGCACTCGCAACCCCTGCGGTTCGAGCAAGCCTTTCAGCATATCGCGGTGGGCGGCATCATCATCAATCACCAGCACCGTGCGGCGGTGGCCAAGATAATGGGCGAGCGAGCGCGAGGCAGGCGCTTCGACAGGCGGGGCCAGCGGCTTCGACAGCATCAGCCGTACCGTGAAGCGCGTGCCCTTGCCGGGCGTGCTTTCAACCCGGATGTCGCCGCCCATGATCTGCACCAGCGCCTGCGTGATCGCGAGGCCAAGCCCGACCCCGGAGCGTTCCTGCGCCGCGCCTTCGCCGCGTTCGAAGGGGGCAAAAATCCGCTCCATATCAGCGGCTGCGATGCCGATCCCGGTGTCGATCACCTCGAACGTCGCCAGCTCGTTGCGGTAATGCACCTTGAGCGTGACAGCGCCTTGATCGGTGAACTTGATCGCATTGGTGATGAGATTGATGAGGATCTGGCGCAGCCGCTTGGGATCAGTCCGCACGAATTCGGGCAGGCCGGGGGGCACATCCAGCGCCAGGCTGAGCCCCTTGGCGCTCGCTTGCAATTCGAGCATGTCGATAATCTGGTCGAGAAAGGCGCGGAACCTGACCGCTTCCCGGCTCAGCTTGAGCGAGCCGCTTTCGACCTGCGCAATATCAAGCAGGCCTTCGATGAGGTTCGACAAGTGCTCCGACGAACGGCGGATCACCTTGGCGGCCTTCAGGCTGCCTGCACCATCATTGCGTTCGAGTAATTGCGCATAGCCATAGATCGCGTTGAGCGGGGAGCGGATCTCGTGACTGATGCTGGAGAGAAAGCGCGTTTTCGCCTCGTTTGCCGCTTCGGCCGCGTCACGTGCGCGTTCCAGTGCGGCGAGCCGTTCCTCGAGGAGCGCGCGGGCGTGCGCGGCATCGCGGGCTTCCCCAAGCCCGAGACCGGCAATCACGTCCCGCCAGCTTTCCCCGCTCACTCGGCTTGCTCCTCTCCTGTCAGCGCCCGGCCATGAAGGCGCGCCACCCGCCCAGATGGGTGATATCCTCAGCCCCCGTCAGCGCGCGCGGCTCGGCGACAAAGCCTTTGACACTGCTGCCATCGGCGAGCGTCACCGTGCCGATCGCCAGCGGCGGCGGCACTTCGACCACGAAGCTGCCGAACTCCGCAAGGCCAAGCTCGTAGACCTCGACCTTGATCGCCGCGCCATCAGTGCTGTGGACAAGCGCCGGCTTGGGCGGCACGCTGTCGGCCATGGCATAAAGACGGTAGGTCGGTGCGGTTTCAAACGCGCCGACGAACCTCGCGTTGCGGCTGGTGAGCTGCCAATGCAGCGGCATGCCTTCGAGATGCGCGCCAACCACGGCGAGTTTGACGGTATCCATACGGTCTCCCAGATCAAGCGGCGGGGGCGGCGGATTATCCGCTGCGGCGAGGAAGGTTTCGGCCAAGTCCATCAAAGCGATATCGGTCGCGGCAGGGCCGATCAGCGTGATGCCGAAGCCGGTGGCGTTCTCGCGCGTGCCCGCCGGCACGGCGATGGCCGCCATGTCGAGCAGGTTCACGAAATTGGTGTAGCGTCCCAGATTGCTGTTGAGCGCGACAGGTTCCGCCAGCAGTTCGGCCACGCGATAGGTCGTGCCGGTGGTGGGGAAGGCGAGCGCGTCGATATCCTGCCACATGGTATCGGCGTGGCGCTGGAGTGCGGCGAGGCGATAGATGCCGTTCCACAGATCCACCGCGCGCATGTCCAGTCCGGGGGCGATGATGCTGCGCACTGTGGGATCAATCGCCTCGGGATTGCTTAGCAGCAGGCGTTCTGCCGCCGCCGTCCGTTCGGCCACCCATGGCCCGCCGTAAAGCAGCTGCGCGGCTTCGAGCAGCGGAGCAATGTCGATGGCGACCAGCTCGGCGCTTTGGCTGAGCGTGAGGAGCGCGCGGTCGTAGAAATATTCGGCCTGGGTATCGCCAAAGAACACACGCTGATGTGGCAAGGGCACACCGATACGGCGCGGCGCCAAGGGCGTGTCGGCCAGCGGCTTGGAATAGGGATCGCCCGCATCAAAGCCTGCGGCCACGCCATCGACCAATCGGGCATCGGCAACCTTGTCGGTGAACACTGTGATGCAATCGATCGAGCGGCAGGCGGGCACCAGCCCGCGCGTGCTCCAGCGGCCCTTGGAGGGTTTGAGGCCGACAAGGTGCTGGAAAGCAGCGGGCACGCGCCCTGATCCTGCCGTATCGGTGCCCAGCGCAAAGGCGACCAGCCCTGCTGCGACCGCCACCGCTGAGCCGCTGCTCGAACCGCCGCTGACATAGGCGCGGTTATAGGCGTTGCGCGGGATGCCATAGGGGCTGCGCGTGCCGACAAGGCCGGTCGCGAACTGATCGAGATTGGTCTTGCCGACACAGATTGCGCCCGCCGCGCGCAGCCGTGCAATCACCCCGGCGTCGGCTTCGGGCTCATAGGCAAAGGCGGGGCAGGCGGCGGTGGTGGCCATGCCCGCCACATCAATATTGTCCTTGGCGGCATAGGGCACCCCGGCGAGCGGGAGCTGCTCGCCCGCCGCGATCCGCGCATCGACGGCGCGGGCTTCGGCGAGCAAGGCTTGCGGCTCGGCCCGGCTGATCCAGACCTGCGGTTGCACCGTGTCATAGGCTTCGATCCGCGCGAGAGTTTCAGCCATCACGCTTTCCGCGCTGGTCGCGCCGCAGGCAACGGCGGCGGCGATGGCGGCAGCGCTGAGACGGTCAAACCGGGCCATCAATGCCTCCTCAAAGCCAGCATCGGGGTGCCGGGTTGCAGCGCATGGCGTTCCGCAATGTAGAGCGCGGCGATGGTGCCATCCGCCGGGCTTTCAAAAGGGCATTCCATCTTCATCGCTTCGATCACCGCGATCACATCGCCCGCCGCCACGGTATCGCCGGGCGCGACAAGCAGCTTCCACACGCTCCCGCCGAAGGGCGCTTCGATCAGATCAGCGCCTTCGGGAATATCGATATCCGCCGCATCGCTGCTGCCCGCATCGGCGGCGAGCAAGGTGCTGACCCGGTCAAATTCGCCGCTGGCTTCCCACGCGGCGCGCTCGGCGTTGAAGGCCGCCTCGCGCGTGGCGGCAAAGGCGGCGATGCTGTCGGCGTTTTCCACGAGGAAGGCGCGATAGTCCGCCAGCCGGAATTCGCTCTCCTCGATGCGCACCTGCTTGCGCCCGGTCGGGAAATCGCGCCGCCATTCGGCCAGCTCTTCTGCCGAGACAGGATAGAAGCGGATCTGATCGAAGAAGCGCAGCAGCCATGGCTTGCCTTCGGTAAAGCTGCCAGCCGGGCGATAGGTGTTCCACACTTGCAGGGTGCGCCCGAACAGCTGGTAGCCACCGGGGCCTTCCATGCCATAGATGCACATGTAGGCGCCGCCGATCCCGACGACATTGGGCGGAGTCCAGGTGCGCGCCGGATTGTACTTGGTGGTGACGAGGCGGTGACGCGGATCGACCGGGGTGGCCACCGGCGCGCCGAGATAGACATCGCCCAGCCCCAGCACGAGGTAGCTCGCATCAAAGATCACGCGCTCCACCGCGTCGGCATCGGCAAGGCCATTGATGCGGCGGATGAATTCGATGTTGTCGGGGCACCACGGGGCATCATCGCGCACCGCGCCCATGTATTTGGCGATGGTTTCGGTGATCGCCGGATCACGCCAGCTCAGAGGCAGGTGGACAATCCGCGACGGCGCGGTGAAATCCTCCAGATCGCCCATGCGGTCCTCGGCCGCCATCAGCGCGGCCAGCGCCGCTTGCTGCGTCAGCACGGCCGGATCGAAATGCACTTGCAGCGAACGGATGCCGGGGGTGATGTCGATCACCCCGGGCAGCGCGATGTCCTCCAGCGCGCGCATCAGCGCATGGACCCGGATACGCAGCTCGATATCGAGCACGATCGGCCCATATTCGACGAGGATGTTGCGATCTCCCTGCTGGCGATACGTCGTTTGCGGGCGGGCACCGTGGGCGGCGGTTTGCGCCAGGATCGGCGAAAGCGTGGCAATATCGCGGGGCGGGGTCGCGGGTTGCGGCGTGCCGGGTGCGGCGCGCTCTGCCGCCTCGGCATCGGCGATCGTCACCGGCACGAAGCGCACGCGGTCTTGCGGGGAAAGTTGGCCGATTTTCCATCGGTCAGCGGAAATCACGGTGAAGGGGCACACGAACCCGCCAAGCGAGGGCCCGTCCGGCCCCAGAATGATCGGCATGTCGCCGGTGAAATCGACCGCGCCAATGGCATAGGCATTGTCGTGGATGTTCGACGGGTGCAGCCCGGCCTCGCCGCCATCGCGCCGCGCCCATTCCGGCTTGGGCCCGACAAGCCGCACGCCGGTGCGGTTGGAATTGTAGTGCACCTGCCATTCGGCGGCGAGGAACTGGTCAATATCATCGGGCGTGAAGAAATCCGGCGCGCCGTGCGGGCCATAAAGCACGCGCAGCTCCCACACGTCCCCCAGCGCTGGCAAGGCAAGCACCGGCCGTTCGGGCGCGCAGGCTGCGTCACCCAGATGCAGCACATCGCCTGCCACCAGCGCGCGGGCATGGGCGCCGCCGAACTGGCCGAGCGTGAAGGTTGCGGTGCTGCCGAGATAGGGCGCAATATCCAGTCCGCCTGCAAACAGGATGTAGCCGCGCAGGCCGCCGCCCGAAGCCCGCCCCATGGTGAGGCTCTGCCCGGCAGCGACATGGATCACTTCGCCGCGCGGCACCGGCTCGCCATCGAGCTTTGCGCCGAAATCCGCGCCGGTCAGGCAGATGCGCGCGGGCGCATCAAAGGTGAGGCTCGGCCCGCTCGCGGTAATCTCAAGCCCGGCCGTGCCTTCGGGGTTGCCGAGCAACAGATTGCCGATCCGGAATGAGCGATCATCGAACGGGCCTGATGGCGGCACGCCGACATTCCACAAGCCAAGCCGCCCCGGCCAATCCTGCACGGTGGTGGAAGCCCCGCCGCTCGTCACCCGCACCGAACGGGGCGCGTAGATGACCCCTTCGAGAAGCCGTGTCGATACCGCGCCGCTGGTAAAGCCGGGATCGCGCAGCACGTCGCGCAGCCAGCGCAGGTTGCTTTCGATCCCGTCCACCCGGCTGGCCGCGAGCGCGGCCTGCATCGCACCGATGGCCTGTTCGCGAGTGGCGCCATGGGTAATCAGCTTGGCGAGCATGGGATCATACCACGCGCTTACCTCGCTGCCCGCCATCACCCATGTTTCGGCCCGGATATCTATCGGGAAGGCGACATGCGTCAGCGTGCCCGAAGTTGGGCGATAATCCTGCGCCGGGTCTTCGGCATAGAGCCGCACCTGCACCGCGTGGCCTTTGGGCGTCGGGGCGGGGGCATCGAGGAAAGCGAAATCGCCTGCCGCGCCGCGCACCATCCATTCCACGAGATCGATCCCCATCACCTCTTCGGTGACGCCGTGTTCGACCTGAAGCCGGGTGTTCATTTCGAGGAAGTAGAATTCCTGCCGCTCGGCATCGAAAAGGAATTCGACCGTGCCCGCCGAAAGATAGGCCGCTGCTTCGCCCAGCCGCACGGCAGCGGCGATCAGTTCGGCCCGCTTGGCATCGGACAGGCAGGGTGCGGGCGCTTCCTCGACGACTTTCTGGTTGCGCCGCTGGAGCGAACAGTCGCGTTCACCCAGCGCCATGACGCGGCCCGAACCATCGCCGAAGATCTGCACCTCGATATGGCGCGCGCGGGCGATGTAGCGTTCTAGGAACACCCCTGCATCGCCGAAATTGCCTTGGCCAAGCCGGGCCACTGCCGCGAAACCTTCGCGCACCGCGGCTTCATCATGGCAAATGCGCATCCCGATGCCGCCGCCGCCCGCCGTGGCTTTGAGCATGACGGGAAAGCCGATGCGCGCCGCTGCGGAGACAGCCTCGCTTTCGTCGGTCAAAAGATCGGTGCCGGGCGCCAGCGGCAGGCCGTGGGCGAGGGCAAGCTCGCGCGCCGAATGCTTGAGCCCGAAGGCGCGGATATTGGCAGGGGTCGGCCCGATAAAGGCAATCCCTGCCGCCGTGCAGGCTTCGGCAAATTCGGCATTTTCGGCAAGGAAGCCATAGCCGGGATGGATTGCGCCCGCCCCGCTTGCCTTGGCAGCAGCAAGGATCGCCGCCACGTTGAGATAGCTCTCGCTCGCCGACGCCGGGCCGATGCAGATCGCTTCATCGGCAGCGGCGACATGAAGCGATCCGGCGTCCGCTTCGGAATAGACTGCCACCGAACGAAGGCCCATGCGGCGCAGCGTGCGGATGATCCGCGTGGCAATCGCACCGCGATTGGCAACGAGGACGGTGTCAAAGGTCATGCGGTGATGATCATGCGCACGGGCGTCGGGCTGAAGCCGTTGCAGGGGTTGTTGATCTGCGGGCAGTTCGACACGACCACGATCACATCCATCTCCGCGCGCAGATCGACCGTGAGGCCCGGTGCGGAAATGCCATCGACAATGCCAAGCGTGCCATCTTCCTCGACCGGCACGTTCATGAAGAAGTTGATGTTGGAGACAATGTCGCGCTTGCCGCGCCCTTGGCGCAGGTTGGCCTCAAGGAAATTGTCGACACAGGCATGTTGCGCCTTAGTGTGGTGGCCATAGCGCAAGGTGTTGCTTTCGCACGAACAGGCCCCGCCGATGGTGTCGTGATAATCGACCGCGCTGCCGGTGATCGTCATCATCGGGTTGCCTTCGTTCGAAAGCAGCACCGTGCCTTCGCGCAGGAACAGATTGCCTTGCGCCGAGACCGTATCCTGCGCCGAATAGCGCTCGGCATCATCGGCGGCGGCGTAGATCAGGAAATCAACCGCCTGATTGCCTTCGAGGTCGACGATTCGCAGCGTTTGCCCCTTCGCGACCGGGCACAGCCACGGCGCGCGGGCGGGCACGACCTCGTCATGGACGATGACACCGGCGAGATGGGCAAGGGCTGGATCGCTGCGCATCGTTGGGGCTCCCATCACCGGCGGAAATAGTCTTCGACATTGAGGAAAGCGCGGGTTGCCTCGGGTGCGGCGAGCCGCACCGGATCATCGGCGGGCGTGATCGGCCCGCGCCATGCGGTGGCCCGCAGCGGCGTGACATGCCATCCCGCGCGCGGATCCAGCACATGGGGGCAATTGGCGATCACCACGATCACATCCATTTCGGCGCGCAGGATCACCGTGCGGCCCGGTGCAAAAGGGCCAACCTGCGGCGTGATCGCGCCATCGGCTTCAATGCGCGCGCCTTTGAAGAGATTGATGCAGGGGTGGACATCGCGGCGGGTCAGCCCGTGCTTGGCTGCGCCGAGGATCAGCCGATCGCGCCCGTTGGGATAATCGCCCGAATTGCGGCCCTCGCCATATTTGCGGGTGTTGCTGGCGGCATTCGAGGTGCCGCAAAAGGCATCATGCGTGCCCGCATCATCATCAAGGATGCTCATCAGCACCCGGCCCATGTCGGACAGCAGCAGCTTGCCCGCGCCGAGGTAGCCGTTCCATTGTACCTTGACGGTATCAGCCACATTGAGCCGTTCGGTCGGCATCTCGGCGTTGAAGATGTTGAGCGCGGCGCAGGCATCGCCCTTGGTGTCGATCAGCCGTAGCCGGGTGCCGCGCGCCAGCCGGCGTGAGGCATAGCCACCGCCGGGGAGGGTTTCTTCCCACACCAGATCATCGGCAGCGACCCCTGGCGGCAGATCATCGGCCACCGGCGGTAGGATCGGCATGGCTTCGACCCGCGTTCCGCCCTGCGCGCGGGCATGATCACGCGCGGCCTTCGGATCGGCGAGCGTCTGGCTCATTCGGCGGCCTCCCGCGATGGGGCAGCGGGCGGCGCATCACCTTCGTAAAGCGGCGGCAGCAGCGCGGTGGTGGTGACAAGCTGCAACTGCTGCACGCCCCGGATGGCGCGCAGCGCATCGCATAATTGCTTGAGCCGCACCGCCGGGCCCTGCACCAGCAGCACTTCGAGCGACTGGTCCTGTTCGAGGAACACGTGCTGCGAGGAAATCACTTCCTTCAGGTAATCGGACTGGGTTTCGGCCAATTGCTGGCGCACGCGCCCGCCGCCGCCTGCATAAACCAGCGTGATGGTGCCTGCGAGCATGGCGTGCGGACGGGTCAGCGCTTCGTGTTCGGCCAGCGCATGGCGGATCAGTTCGGCAATCAGCTTCGAGCGCGAGGGCAGGGCGCGTTCCTCGACCATCATGTCGAGCTGGCGGAACAGATCGGCCGGAAGGCTCATGCTGAGCCGGGCAAGGCGGGGGGGCTCGGTGCTCATGGCCTGATTCTCATGGGGGTTGGCATCTCAAGTATTATCTTTCGTGTCAATCGTAATACCGCCAGCAAGCGGGACCACTTCGCGTTCTTCGGCCTGCTCGATCGGCGCGCCTTTCTTGAGCGCGAGATCGTAGATCACCCCCGCGCCATAGCGGTGCGGCGCGTGGGGATCGTGGCGGCGCTTGTCCAAGGTCAGCACCCGCGTGCCGAGGCTGAAGGCTTCCTTGATATCGTGGGTGACCATGATGATGGTGAGGCCGAACTCGCGCCAAAGTCCGGTGATCAGGGTATGCATGTCGGCGCGAATACCGGGATCGAGCGCGCCGAACGGCTCGTCCAGCAGCAGCAGCCGTGGCTGCTTGATCAACGCCTGCGCGATGGCGAGGCGCTGTTGCATCCCGCCCGACATCTGCGCGGGGTAAAGATCGAGACTGTCGCCCAGCCCGACGGCCTCCAGCATCGCCTCTGCCCGCGCGCGCGCCGCGCGGCGGCGGGCGCCGAACAGGCGGGCGGTGAAGGGCGCTTCGGCGCATTCGAGCCCGAACATGGTGTTGGCCAGCACCGTCATGTGCGGGAATACCGAATAGCGCTGGAACACCACCCCGCGATCCGGCCCGCATTCGGGCGCCAGCGGCTGGCCATCAAGCAGGATTTCGCCCCGGCTGGGGGCTTCCTGCCCGAGGATCAGCCGCAACAGGCTGCTTTTGCCCGCGCCTGATGGCCCGATGATCGAGACGAAGGCGCCTTCGGCGATATCGAGGCTGATGCGTTCGAGCACCACCTTCTCGCCATATTCGATCCAGACATTCCTGAGGCTCAGCATGGGCCGCTACCGGCTTGCCAGATGCGCCCAGCCGAACAGGCGGCGCGAGGCACGGGTGAGCAGGAGATCCATCAGCATCGCAAGGAGCGCGATCACGGCGACATAAGGCAGGATCACATCCATCGCGAGGTAGCGGCGGACGAGGAAGATCCGGTAGCCAAGCCCGACATCAGCGGCGATGGCTTCGGCAGCGATCAGGAACACCCATGCCGGGCCGAGCGAGAGGCGCAGGGCTTCGAACAGGCGCGGTAGGGCTTGTGGCAAGGCGATCCGCAGCACGATCTGCCAGCTGCTGGCCCCCAAGGTCAGCGCCTTGGCGATCTGTTCACGCGGCAGCGCGGTGATGTGTCCCGCGACATCGCGGATCATATAGGGGGCAATCCCGATCACGATCAGCGCAACCTTGGCCGTCTCCCCCAATCCGAACACGATGAAGAGGATCGGGAGGAGCGCGATGGGCGGGATCACTGCGATCGCGGTCACCAGCGGACCGAACGTTGCCCGCACCGGGGGGAGCGCGCCCAGCACGAGGCCAACCAGCAGCGTCGAAAAGGTCGCGATGCCGAGGCCAAGGCCAAGCCGTTGCAGGCTGGCGAGCAGATCGGCCCAGAACAGGATCTGGCCGGACAGCGGATCGACATCGAACAGCAGCGCGCCCATCGCCTCGGCCATGGCGCCGGGCAGTGGCAGGATCTTGTCGGCGGGGTTGGCGGCGTGGCGACTGGCGGCGGCCAGCAGATAGGCGAGCCCCAGCGCCCCCAGCGGCAGCGCGCCGAGCAGCAGCCCCGTGCTCCGGCTGATGGTGAGATTGACCCAGCGCACGGGGCTCTTGCTCCGCCTCAGCCCGCGATCACAGCGCGCCGTCCGCCGCGAGCTGCATGAAAGTCGGATCGAACCGCAAGGTGATGCGATCCTTGTCGCCCAGCGTTGTGCCGCCGGGGAAGGCCATGCCCACCGCGTCGGCCGAGCGCGCGCCCTGTCCGAACAGGCCCTGGGCAAAGCTGAAATCGCGCACCCGCGTCATCGTGGTGACGAGATCGGGCGAAGACATCGCGGCAACCGCCGCCTTGGGATCGGCATAGAGGAAGGTAGCAGCGAGCTGGGCCTCGAACTGTTCGGGTGTTGCGCCTGCCAGCTTGGCCATCGCCGCGCGCGCGGCCTTGCCTTCGGCATCATCCTTCATCATCAGCGCCATGGTTTCATACCAGATGCCCGCCAGTGCCTTGCCGAGGTTCGGATTAGCCTTGAGCACCTTGGTGTCGACCACCATGAGATCGAGGATTTCGCCCGGAATATCGGCCGAGGTGAACACCGCCGTGGTCCCCGGCACGCCCTTCATCGTGGCGACCTGCGGGTTCCATGCGACCGCAGCCGTAATGCCGGGCGCCGCAAAAGCGCCCGCGATATCCGCATCCGAGGTGTTGATCGTCTTGACCTCGGACAGCGCCAAGCCGTTCTTTTCCAGCGCACGGGCGAGCAAGTAGTGCGAGACCGACAGCTCAACCAGATGAACGTCCCGCCCCTTGATCGCTGCCACATTATCCGCGTCCTTCAGCAGCACGGCATCATTGCCGTTGGAATAATCGCCGAGGATGATCGCGGAGATATCCTTGCCGCCGGCTGCGGGAATGGTCAGCGCGTCCATGTTGGCGACCGTCACCCCATCAAGCTTGCCGGCGGTGAACTGGTTGACGGATTCGACGTAGTCATTGACCTGCACAAAGGTGATGGTGATGCCGTATTTGTCGGCCCATTTCTTCACGATCCCGGCCTGCTGCGCATAGGGCCAGGGCATCCATCCGGCATAGATTGACCAGCCGATGTTGAATTCGGTGCGGGGTGCCGCGGGGTCTTCCTCTCCGCCCGAACAGGCTGCGAGCATCAACCCAAGAGCCAGAGCCAAGGTGCGGGCCAGCCCGCGGAAGGCGTTCAGCATGATTCGTCCCCTTTCGCAGGTGCAGCATCCGCGCAAATTCGAGGTTTGTCCATGAAGAATTATTACGATTGATCACTTTCGTAATATAGGTATCGTCTGTGCCACGATGGGTGGCCTGTGCGCAGGGTGCAGGGCGGCCCATCCTCCACGCGAAAGGACGGGTATGGCACGCAGGATCGCACTTCTTACCGCAGGAACCGCGCTCGTATTGGCCGTGGGGGCAGGCTGTGCCGCCGAGCCGCCCGCCACGCCCGCAGTTCAGGAGTCCGCCATGATGACCGAGCAGGAAATCCCCGCACCCGGCTTTGCCGATTTCCTCGTCGTGGATGGCGACGCCGTCTGGGTCACCAATCGCGGGCGGGTCGAGGAATGGGCGGTCAGCGGCAAGCTCGCCGAGGTGGCGATGCCGCGCCCGTGCGGGACGATGGCGATTGCCGCGGGCGCGTTGTGGGTGGCGGAATGCACCGGCAAGCAGGTCTATCGCATCGCGCTTGCGAGCGGCGCGGTTGAGACCACCATTCCCACCGGCCTTGCCGATCCGCGTGGTGAGACCAATGTGGTTGCCGGTGCCGGGTCTGTCTGGGTGGCGAGCGATCCGGCGGGCAAGGTCGCGCGGATCAATCCCGCCAGCAACACCGTGGTGGCCGAAATCGCCGTTGCCCCCGGCACCGCTTTTCTCGCCTTCGGCTTTGATGCGGTGTGGGCGGTGAGCAGCGCCGGGCAAGTGCTCCAGAAGATCGATCCCGCCAGCAACGCTGTCGTCGGCACGGTGCCGCTGGGCCAGCAGCCGGGGTTCCTTGCCGCGGGCGAGGGCGCGGTTTGGGTGCAGGAACAGGGTGATGGCACCGTGGCCAAGGTCGATCCGGCGGGGCTTGCTGTCTTCGGCCGGGTCAAGGTTGGTGCCAATCTCAAATATGGCGATATTGATACCGGCGGCGGTGCTGTGTGGCTGCGCACCACGGATGATCAGACGATGGTGGTGATCGATCCGGCAACCCTCGCGATCCGGGCACGGCTGGGCAAGCCTGCGGGGAGCGGGGCGGTGCGCTACACGCCCGAAGGCGTATGGACGTCGGCCCATGATAACGAGACGATTTCGTGGTGGACGGCTCCCGCCGGAGCCAAATAGCCCGCGCCTTGCTTGCCCATCCGCAAAAACAATCCGCCCCGCCTGACAGCTCGGACGGGGCGGATTGCTTTGTACCCCCCTGCGACGCCCGATTACATCGTCCAGCGCACCCCGAGGTAGAACGAACGTCCCACCGGATTGGCCGGGTAGGCGCGCTCGGTGATGAAGGGCTTGGTGTCGGTGAAGTTGTTGACCCCGCCGAAAATCTCGAGCCCCTGATTGAAGGTGTAGGACGCCGCCAGATTGTGGATGAAGGTCTCCTTGGCGATCCCGGCCGGGCCGAATTGCGCTTCGAAGGTTTCGATCTCGACCCCGCGCAGCGCCATCGAACCGAAATAGTTGAGCGTGTAATTGAGATTGAAGTTCTCGAACCCGTAGCTGACCGTGCCCCGGCCCGCCCATTCGGGACGGTTGATTTCGCCCAGCTCGGGATCGATCCGGGTCAGGTCCGTCGGATCGAAGAAGAAGTTGAGCCGGTCCACCCACGAGGCGGTCGCGTTAAGGCCGAGCCGGTGCTTCCCGATCATGGTGCGGTACGAGAGCGAGGCATCGACACCTGCGGTCTCGATCCGCACGAAATTGATCGTCGTCAGATTGAGCGAGGTGAAACCGAGGAACTGCGCCGAAGCCGGATCGCGGTTGCGGGTAAAGGACGTGCAGAATTCATTGGGGAAAGTCGTGCTGTCATAGCAATTGTTCACGACATCCTGCGCTGCCACGGTGCTGATCGCATCATCAATGCGGATCTTGTAGTAATCCATCGTCAGCGCAAGGCCGGGGATGAAGCGCGGCTGCACCACCCCGCCGAAGGTGTAGGTGTCGGCGGTTTCCTCGCGCAGGTTGGGATTGCCCGAAATGGTCCCGGCAAAGCGGGCGCTGAGCGGATCGGAAAATCCCGCCGGAATGCCATCGGCCCGGCAATTGGCGATGCGGTTCTGCACATTGGGATTGCCCGCCGCAGTCAAGCGATCAATCTCGGTCTGGTCGCAGGGGTCAAACGGGCGGAAGAATGCCGCCTGTGCCGGGGCGAACAGTTCCGAGATGTTCGGCGCGCGCACCGCGCGGGCATAGGTGCCGCGCAGCTTGAGATCCTCAATCGGTGACCAGATCCCGTTTGCCGCATAGGTGAAGACAGTGCCCGCCGTGCTGTAATGCGACATCCGGCCCGCCAGCTCGACCCGCAATTCCTGGAACAGCGGCACATCGCGCAGCAGGCTGGTGCCGATCTCGGCGAAGATATCATAGACATCATAGCTACCGCCGGAATTCTGGAAGAACCCGTCGGGCGGGGTGCCGAGCGAGGTCTGCGAGAAGCCCTGCCCGTTGAAGCCCGGCGCATCGCCGACAAACTGGCCCGCCGTGCCATCCACGGTCGTCACCGGCAGGATGCCGCGTACCAGCGGATCGAAGGTCGAGCGCGCGGTTTCCTTGCGATATTCGGCCCCGATGGCGAACTGGATGTTATCATAAGGCAGGTTGAAGAAGTCCGAGGTGTCGCCCGCGATCAAACCGTGGATCTCGAACAGATCGGTGCGGAACCTGTTGGTCGTGGTGGTGGTGATGAAATCCACTGCATCCTGGCTGATCGCGCCCGGCCCGAACAGGTTGGCGGGCTTGCACTGGCCTTGCCCCGGCACGAAGGTGAGATAGCCGAATTCGCCGGTCGGGATGCCGAACACCGTGGCAGGTGAGCGGGTGGTCGGATCGATTTCGCTGCGGCACACCGGGTTGCCGCTCGCATCGGTGGTGACATCGATCGCGGCCAGAAAACGATCATAAAGCACATTGTTGCGATTGATCGATTTCAGATTGTAGCGGCCCCAGTTGGCCGACAATTCAAAGCGGATATCCTCGGTGATCTGCCCTTCGAGCCCGCCGACAAAGCGGAAAGTCTCCGACACGTTGCTATCAATATTCGGGCCAAGGTCAGTCGGATCGCGGGTGAGGAACAATCCGCCCGCCGCATCCGAAATCGGGCGCAGCACATCGGGGATGAAGGGGTTATCGGGTGCGATGGTCAGCAGATCGTAGAACGAGTTTTCGCGGCTGCCGAAGGTGGTCTGCTGGAAATAGTACTTGCCCTCGAACACGGCTTTGATGCCGCCGCCGAGATCATAATCGCTGATCAGGTTGAACCCGAAACGCTCGGTCTTGGGGATCAGATAGGCCTGATTGTCGAAGATTACCGCTTCGCCGCCGAAGGAATTGAAGTTGCTGGCGATCAGGCCATCATCGGTGATCGGCTTGACCCCGCGTTCATTGACGATCCAGCACCCGCCGAGCGCACCAAAGCCATTGTAATCGAACACCCCGTTGAACCCGGTGAAGCTTTCGGTGCAATCGCTGCGGCCGTTCCCGTCAATGTCCGAACCCGGATCGGCAAAGTCCGCCGGGATAATGATGCCGCCCGCCGAAGTGATGTTGAACTGGTATTGCGGCGCAATCAGGCGCGTTGGCGCGTTGCGCGCCCGGTCAATCAGCGCCTGTTCGGCCGCCGTCGGCGCGGTGCCGGTCGGGAAGATCGCGTTGAAGCGCGCACTGCCCGGCTGCGGGATCACGAAGCCGAAGGGATAGAACCCGCGATCAAGGCTGAAGAAATTGCTGAAATTGGGGGTGTTGGCGCCAAGGTCGCCCTTCTGGAAGCGCAGCGCCGGGTTGGGCCCGTTTGATGCAATATTGCCATCGCGGAACTGTGCACGATCACCAAAGCGCAGGCCGTAATCGTGATTATACTCACCGACGAGGGTGATATTGCCCCGCCCATCCTTGAAGTTCTTGCCCCATTTCACATAGCCATCGAGCGTCTGGCCATCGCCGCGATCCGAGGTGCTGCCTTGCACGCTCATCTCGAGACCATCGAAAGTGCGATCAAGGATGAAGTTCACCACGCCTGTCACCGCATCGGCGCCGTAGATGGCCGAGGCACCACCCGTCAGCACTTCGACATTCTTGATCAGCGCGCGCGGGATCGAGTTGATATCAACCACCGAGGTTTCGGCGACGCCGGCAACATGGCGGCGGCCATTGACCAGCACCAGCGTGCGTTCAGCGCCCATGCCGCGCAGGTTGAGCGTCGCTGCACCGATGGCGCCGCCCGAGCCGATCTCCCCCGGTGCCACTGATTGCGCTGAAGTGACTGAGGCTGAGAGCGCCGGCAAGGTCCGCAGCACATCGGTGACATCCGGCGCGCCGCGCAAGGCGGCGGCATCGATGGATTCGACCGGTGAGGGGGAATCGAGATTGGAATCGCGCCGCAGACGCGAGCCGGTGACGGTAATGGCCTGGGGCGCGTCCCCTTCGGTGGGCGCGGCCTCTTCCGCGACGAGCGAAATCGGTGCTTCGAGCGCCGCGTCCTGTGCCAGGGCCGTGCCCGGAACAAGCATCATCCCCGCGCTGGAGAGCAGGGTGGCCGAAAGAAGGTTACGCTTGAACGACTGGTTATCAAACTGGATCATCACCGCCCCCGTGAAAAGCAGGTTTACGATCCTCCCCGAGACTGACGCGTGCCCTGCGAATTTGCCCCATCGCCAAGCACTGTTCGGAAGCCTGTCGCTTCTCTGTAACAAGAATGTGCGAATTGGTAATACTGGGATATGGGGCGTTTGACTTATCATCACCCCGCCTCGCTGCGATCCGGCAAGCTTCTGATTGGGCATGGGAAAGGGCACCCTCGGCGGGCTGGCTGGCGGTTTCCTTGCCATTGGTGCGCTGCGACTCGGCGCGTTTCGCGGCGCGTTGCGGATTGCCGCGCAGCCCCTATATGCAGGGCGACATCAGGGGGCCGGGCAGCCGCGGGCCGCAAGGCGCGAGGAAAGTCCGGGCTCCACGAAACAAGGGTGGCGGGTAACGCCCGCCGGGTGCAGGGCTTTCGGGCCGGGCATCAAGGGAAAGTGCCACAGAAAGCAAACCGCCGATGGCGCCCGCTTGCGGGCGCACAGGCAAGGGTGAAAGGGTGCGGCAAAAGCGCACCGGGGCGCTGGCAACAGCGCTCGCACGGCAAACCCCACCCGGAGCAAGGCCGAATAGGGGCCTCGCGTCCCGGACCTGTTCCGGGACAGGAGTGTTTCGCTCCGAGAGGCCCGGGTTGGCTGCTTGAGCAGTGCAGCAATGCCCTGCCTAGATGAATGGCTGCCGCCGCGCGGCTGATGCTTTCGGGCAGATCGCGCGCGGAGACAGAACCCGGCTTACAGGCCCCCTGATGTTGCATCCTCACTGCGCAATTTGATGCCAATCCCTGCCGCCTGGGCGTGCTATGGCTGTCGCGGCTGTCGCCACCACAACACGAGGATCATCATGTCACACACCACATTCAAGGATTGGCCCGCAATGGCCGCCCATCTGGTTCCCGCTGTGCGCGAATTGCACAAGGCTGCGCCGGGGGTGATGAAAGCCTTCCGCGAGATGGGCAGCGCCGCGCACGAAGGCGGCGCGCTTGATCCCAAGACCAAGGAATTGCTTGCGGTGGCGATATCAGTCGCGGTGCGGTGCGATCCCTGCATCACCTTTCATGTCGAAGGCGCCCGCAAGCATGGGGCCACGCGCGAGGAAATCGCCGAAACCATTGGCATGGCGGTTTACATGGGCGCGGGGCCGAGCGCGATGTATGCCGCGCAGGCGCTTGAAGCTTATGATCAATATGCCGACAAGGCGGCCGAGTGATGATGGCGGGGCGAGGCTGAAACCGGCCCGTGAAACGACGGGCTGCATGCGCCGCCGCGCGCCCGCCAATCAGGAACGCCCTACGCTGACATAGGTGAAGCCAGCGGCGCGCATGTCCTCGGGCTTGTAGACGTTCCTGAGGTCGACCATCACCGGCGCGTTGGCCAGTTCCTTGACACGCTTGAGATCAAGCGCGCGGAAGGCATCCCATTCGGTGACGATCACCACCGCATCTGCGCCGGTGATTGCCGCATAGGGATCATCGCACATGACGACATCGGGCATCAGCGGGCGGGCCTGCTCCATCCCTTCGGGGTCATAGGCCGTCACCGCCACACCGCCATCCTTGAGCGCGAGCGCAATCGCGATCGAAGGGGAATCGCGCATGTCATCGGTGTTGGGCTTGAAGGTCAGGCCGAGCAGCGCGACCTTCTTGCCGCGTGCGGCATCCGGCCCGCCCAGCGCGTCGATCACCTTGCGGCCCATCGCCCGCTTGCGGCTGTCATTGACCTTGACCACGGCCTCGACGATCCGGGTCGGGCTGTCGTAATCCTCGGCGGTCTTGAGCAGCGCGAGCGTATCCTTGGGGAAGCACGATCCGCCATAGCCGGGGCCGGCGTGGAGGAACTTGGAACCGATCCGCCCGTCCATCCCGATCCCGCGGCTGACATCCTGCACATTCGCGCCGACCTTCTCGCACAGATCGGCCATCTCGTTGATGAAGGTGATCTTGGTCGCGAGGAAGGCGTTGGCGGCGTATTTGATCAGCTCGCTGGTGCGGCGGCTGGTGAACAGGATCGGCGATTCATTGAGGAACAGCGGGCGATAGACCTCGCGCATCACCTCGCGGCCGAACTCGTCCTCGGCGCCGATGACGATGCGGTCGGGGCGCTTGAAATCGCCGATCGCCGCGCCTTCGCGCAGGAATTCGGGGTTCGAGACCACGGCAAAGCGATGCGGCGTGCCGGTTGCGCGGATGATCCGTTCGACTTCATCGCCGGTCCCGACGGGCACGGTCGACTTGGTGACCACCACCGCATCATTCGCCAGATTTTCGCCCAGCTCACGGGCGACCTCGTACACGAAGGTGAGATCGGCATGGCCATCGCCCCGGCGGCTCGGCGTGCCGACCGCGATGAAGATCGCAGCCGCACCGGCAATGCCTTGTGCCAGATCGGTGGTGAAGCTGAGGCGTCCGGCCTTCACATTGCTTTCGACCAGCGCATCAAGGCCCGGCTCGTAAATCGGCATGATCCCGGCGTGCAGCCGATCGATCTTGCTCTGATCCTTGTCGATGCAGACCACGTCATGTCCGAAATCGGCAAAGCATGCGCCCGATACGAGCCCGACATAGCCCGAACCTACCATTGCGATCTTCATACGGCCTTATTCCCTTGGCAAAGATTGCTGCCTGATCATGTCTGTGCGGATCACTTGGCCTGATCCCCGCGGAAAATCCCACCCGTTCGAGACGGATAGGTCGGCACCGGCGCCGAAAGCACACCTCGACAAAAAGTGCCAGTGCCCAATCCAAGCCGGTTAGGGTTGGCCATCAGCGCCGAAGCGCGCATATGGGCATCGCTGACCCGCTTGAAAAGTAGGCTCTGCGGCGCAAAGGCCACGCCGAGGGGGTGACAATTGCCGTGGCCTCGGACAGGATAATGACATGTCGAGCGTGCTTCTCCTTGCTTCTGCCGTGATCGCGACCGCACCACAGCCAGCCCCTGTTCCGTCTGCGCCCCGGGCTGCCACGGTGGCCGCGCCCCGTCAGGACGTGCCCTGCGCGGATAGCTGCCCGGCCGATCCCGCCATCGCTGCCAACGCGCCTGCGATTGCCCCGGTTGATCCGGCGCAGGCAAGCCATCTTGCTTCCTTCGGCGGGTTTGAACTGTCGGCCAATGCGGCGCTGGCGACGCAATACCGCTACCGCGGCACAAACCTTTCGGGCGAAAGGATCGCGGTGCAAGCCGGGCTCGATCTCGATCACAGCAGCGGCTTTTATGCGGGGCTGTGGGGCTCGCAGATCAACAACAGCACCACCGGCTATGGCAATGTCGAACTCGATATCTATGCCGGTTACACCTTCCCGCTGATCGAAGGCGTGACGGCAGATGTCGGGGTCATCGCCTACACGTTCCCCGATGCGCCGGTTGGTGATCTCAACTTTGTCGAGCTCTATTCCTCGCTCACCGCGACGCTTGGGCCAGCCAGTGCCAAGCTTGGCGTGGCGTGGGATCCCGGCACCAATGGCTTTGCCTTTGGCGGTTTCGTGCGCGACAATCTCTATGTGCAGGGCGATGTCAGTGTGGGCATTCCGCGCACTGCTCTGACGCTCAAGGGGCATCTCGGCTACACTGATGGCACCCGCCGGTTCGCGACCAATAATGGCGCCTTCGATTGGTCAATCGGCGCCAGCTACACAGTCTTCGGGCCGGTCACCGCGAGCCTCGAATATGTCGACAATGAAGCCGATGTGTTGTTCGCGCCGACCAATCCGAACAGTGCCAATGTGGTGGGCAAGATCAGTGTGAATTTCTGAGCCGCGCGGACGCTGCCGCGCCGGTTTTTCGGGTGAGCAGCGGAATGCTTCGCGCCTTACCCTTTGTTATAGAACATGTTTGAGGTGAAGGTTTTGTGATGGTGAAATATCTGCACTCCATGATCCGCGTGACGGATCCCGATGCGACAGTGGCGTTTTTCAAGCTGATCGGCCTGGAGGAGGTCCGCCGCTTCGATGTCGAAGCAGGCCGCTTCACGCTGATCTTCCTTGCCGCGCCGGGGCAGGAAGGCCTCGCCGAGGTCGAATTGACCTATAACTGGCCGCCGGAAGATGGCACCCCGGCCGAAGATTACACCGGCGGCCGCAATTTCGGCCATCTCGCCTATCGGGTCGAGAATATCTACGAAACCTGCCAGCGCCTCGCCGATGCGGGGCACATCATCCACCGCCCGCCGCGCGATGGGCACATGGCCTTTGTCAAATCGCCCGATGGCATATCGGTGGAACTGCTGCAGGAAGGCTATCTGCCGCCGCAGGAGCCGTGGGCGAGCATGGCCAATACGGGCACCTGGTGATCTCAGAAGAATACTTCCCTTTCAGGTCATAATATCCAAAGAAATTAAGAGGTTGAAAGCCTGGCGGGGTCGCGATAGGCTGCGCTCTCTTCGGTGGGGGAGGGCGAGTCCATGGCGCCGATTGATCCGTGGCACTGGCTTGCACTGTGCCAGCATGAACTGCTGCTGTTCGCAGGGGTGTTCTTCCTGATTGGCGCGCTCGATGATCTGTGCGTCGATGCCTTATTTCTCGGATTGAAGGCGCGCGGGCGCATCACAACACCGCGACGGGAACGTGCTGCACTGATGCAGCAGCCGCTTGCCGGGGCGGCGGCGGTGTTCATCCCCGCATGGAGCGAAGCCGAAGTGATCGGCGATACGCTGGCGCGCTTGTTGGCCGCATGGCCGCAGCGCGATCTGCGCGTCTATGTCGGCTGCTATCCCAATGATCCGGCGACCATCGCGGCGGTGATGGGGGCCGCGCGGCATGATGAGCGTGTGCGGCTGGTGATCAATGCCAGCGCCGGCCCGACGACTAAGGCGGACTGCCTCAACCGGCTTTATGCGGCGCTGTATGCCGATGAACAGCGCCTTGGCGGTGCCTTCGCGATGGTCGTGTTCCATGATGCCGAGGACATTGTCGATCCCGCAGCGCTGGCTCTCCTCGACGAAACCATCGCAGCGGGCGCTGATTTCGTGCAATTGCCGGTTGAGCCTGTCGTCCAGCGAACAAGGTCGTGGTTCGGCAACCAATTGGGCAGCCATTACTGCGAGGAATTTGCCGAGGCGCACGGGCAGGCGCTGGTGGTGCGGGCAGCGCTTGGGGCGGCGGTGCCGGGGGCGGGTGTCGGCTGTGCGGCCGCGCGCGCCATGCTGTACCGGCTGGCCGCCCATCAGCCCGATGGCCGCCCGTTTGCGGCAGCATCGCTGACCGAGGATTACGAGCTTGGCCTGCTGATCGGCGAGATGGGCGGGACATGCCGCTTCGTGCGCGCTTGGGGCGATGATGGCACCTTGATTGCCACCCGCGCTGCTTTCCCCGCGCGTCTCGATCATGTGGTCAGGCAGAAGGCCCGCTGGGTGCACGGCATCGCGCTGCAAGGCTGGGATCGCACAGGCTGGGGCGGCAATCTGGCCGAGCGCTGGATGCGCGCCCGCGATCGGCGCGGGCCCTTCGCCAGCCTCGTCTTGCTGACGGGTTATGTCCTGATCGTGGTGTCGGCCTTGGCGGGGATCGCCATGCTGGTCACCGCGCAGGAGCAAGCCCCGCTCCCGCCGCTGCTCAAGGCGCTGCTTATCGCCAATCTGGCTGCCTTCCTGTGGCGGATGGGGATGCGGTTCGGGTTCACCGCGCGGATTTATGGCTGGCGTGAAGGCGCGCGGGCGGTGCTGCGCCTGCCGCTTGCCAATGTGGTGGCGATCATGGCGGGCCGCCGGGCCATCATGGCCTATATCGCCACGCTGAGAGGCGGGGCGGTGATCTGGGACAAGACCCCGCACCCGCGCCATCCCGTTGCCCCTTTGCCCGTGCCGCCGCAGGGCGGGAAGACAAAGCTTTCGTCGGTGCCCGATTGAAGCCGCCCGCGCGATCCGGCTTCAGGGGCGCACCGCTGGCACTATTTGCGTTGGTGCTGGTGGGTTGGGTGAGTGGGCGCGTCGTGCTGCAAGAGGACACCGCGCCGCCGCCGCGATCACCACACATCGCTCGCGGGCTGCAAGGGGCAGCCCTGCCAGCGATGCCGGTGCTTGCTGTGCCGGAGACCCTGAAACAGCCCCTCGCTCAGGCCCGGTGGGGTGTTCGCAAGAGAGAGGCTCCACGCGGGTTCTCTCTGCCACGCGCCCCTGCAAAGCTTGCTGCACCACACACCGCCGGGATTGCGGGCAATAGGCTTGCGCCGGGGCAAGCACCGGGCAGCGTGCAGCCGCCATCCGCGCCCCTGTCCGAAGCCAGTCCGAAGCTACCGGATCCAACATGGGATATCGCCGCGGCCGCCGCATCCCGGCGCTGGTCCATCGATGCCTGGGGCTTTTATCGCGCTGGTTCGGATGCGGCGCCCGTCTCGCAGGGACGCGTGCCAGTTTACGGAGCAAGCCAGATCGGCGGAATTGCGCAATTACGCCTGCGAACGTCATCGGGCCATGATCCCCGCCTCTATCTGCGGGCATACCGCGCCATGATCGCGGGCGGCGAGAGTGAGGCTGCGCTGGGCGGCTCGGTTCGTCCGCTGCGCACGGTACCGCTGCGCGCCTTTGCCGAGCTGCGCTACAGCGATGCGCCGATGGGTGAGGCATGGCGTCCCTCGGTCTTTCTCGTCACCGAATGGCCGCCGCAGGCCTTGCCCGCCGATCTCACCCTCGAAGCCTATGGGCAAGCAGGCTGGGTTGGCGGGCGCGCCGCCACGCCCTTTGCCGATGGGCAGATCAGCCTCGTCCGGGAGATTGCGCGCGTCCCCGCTTCTGGCCATGCGCCGCTCCGCCTGAGCGCCGGGGCAGGCGTCTGGGGCGGCGCGCAGGAAGGGGCAGCAAGGCTCGATGTCGGGCCCACCCTGCGGGTCGAATGGAACATGGGACGGATCCCTGCCCGGCTGGCGATTGATTGGCGCCTGCGGGCGGCGGGCGATGCCGCGCCGCAGGATGGCCTTGCCGCCACGCTTTCCACCAGCTTCTGATTCAGCCGTGCTTCATCGCGCGTGCGGTGTGGTGGGCAAAACCAAAGGCGCGGTGGATCGCGGGCGGCTGATGCCTTTAATCCGCAGCCCTGCTCGGCTAGTCGCATTCTATGGATGTCTATCTGCCCATCGCGAATCTCTCGGTGAACGGCCTGTTCATCGTACTGCTTGGCGGGCTGACGGGCATTCTTTCAGGTCTGTTCGGGGTGGGCGGCGGATTTCTGACCACCCCGCTGCTGATCTTTTACGGCATCCCTCCGACGGTTGCCGCCGCCTCGGCTGCCACGCAGGTGACGGGGGCGAGCGTTTCGGGCGTGCTCGCCCATGCGCGGCGGGGCGGGGTGGATTACCGCATGGGCGCGCTGATGGTCGGCGGCGGCATCATCGGGGCGCTGATCGGCGCGCTGCTGTTCCGGGTATTGCAATCCCTTGGCCAGATCGATGTCGTCATCAACATCCTCTATGTGGTGATGCTGGGTTCGATCGGCTCGCTGATGCTGCGCGAAGGATTGGCGTCTTTGCGTCCCGATGTCTTCGCCAAGAATGCAGGCACCACGGTGCGCAAGCGGCGGCACCATCCGCTGGTGGCGAGCCTGCCCTATCGCTGGCGGTTCTATGCCTCGGGCCTCTATATCTCGCCGCTCGCCCCGGTGATCCTCGGCGCGCTGGTCGGGGTGTTGACCATGCTGATGGGCGTGGGCGGGGGGTTCCTGCTGGTTCCTGCGATGCTCTATATCCTCGGGATGAGCGGCAATGTCGTGGTTGGCACCTCGCTGTTCCAGATCCTGTTCGTCACCATGGCGACCACCATGACCCACGCGCTGACCACTCGGGCGGTGGATATTGTGCTCGCCGGCCTGTTGCTGACCGGGTCGGTTCTCGGCGCGCAATTCGGCAGCCAGATCGCGCAGAAGGCACGGCCTGATCTGCTGCGGGTGGTGCTGGCGGTGCTGGTGCTGCTGATCGCGCTCAGGATGCTGTACGGCCTCGGCGTGCGCCCGGACGAAATCTACACGGTGAACGCCTTGTGAAAGCCGCGCCGCGCCTCGCCCTTGCCATGCTGGCGGCCGTCACGCTGATGGGGCAGCGCGAGCCGATCCTTGTGCCCGAGGTCAGCCAGTCGCGCATCGAGGTGCGCCAAGGCTTCACCGGAGCTGATCTGCTGCTGTATGGCGCGGTGATTGATCCGGCGGGCACCCGCGGTGCGATGCAAAATTATGATATCGTCGTCGTGCTCAAAGGCCCGGTCGAACCGATCCGCGTGCGCGAGAAAGAGCGCATCGCTGGCGTCTGGATGAATGCGGGTGCGACCGATTTCCGTTCCGCCCCTTCGTTTTTCGCGGTCGCCTCCTCGCGCCCGGTCACCGAAATCGTGGACGGGCGCACCGCGGCGATCTTCGAACTCAGCACGGATTTCATCCAGCTTAGCCCCTCGGGCCAGATCGAGCCGGAGGAACAGGCCCGCTTTGCCCGCGGCTTTGTCGAACTGCGGCGGCGGCAGGGGCTCTATCAGGAAAACCCGGAAGGTGTGCGGATCAGTGAGAATGTGCTCTATCAGGCGCGCATTTCCCTGCCTTCGAATGTGGTGACCGGCAGCTACACTGCCGAAACCTTTGCCATTGCGCGCGGCCGGGTGCTGGCGAGCGCGACCGCGCGGATCGAAGTCGAGAAAGTCGGGCTGGAAGGCCAGGTGGTGATGGCCTCGCAGCGCTGGGCCTTCTGGTACGGGCTCGGCGCGATCGCCCTGTCGTTGGGCATGGGCTGGTTTGCCGGACGGGTGTTTGCCCGCTAGGCAGCGCGCACCATGCCAGTGCCACTGCGCCATCTGCTGTTGACCGCATTTTAACCCTGCCTGCCCTATCGCAAAGCCCGGTTTGGGCCGCTTAGGGAAGAGACATCATGGCCGATCACGGCAATCCTGACTTGCAAGGTTTCAACGGTGCGATGGCGGCCGGCTTTGCCGCTGACGAGGCGTCCGCGCCGCAGGGATCCGCGCAGGAAAACACCCGGGTGCCGATTGGCGTGGTGCTGGAGATTTCCGGTTCGAGCTCGCAAGTCGCCTTTGATCTCCAGCGCATCAACGAATGCATGGACGATGCCGATCCCTCGATCGCGCTTGCCGGGCAGGTCGGCAGCCAGGTCAAGATTCGCGTCGGCGACAGCTGGCTGCTGGCGAGCGTCCGCGATCAGCGCAAGGATCGCCGCAACGAGGCCGGGATCATCGCCCATATCGACTTCCTCGGCGAAGGGTCGGAGGAAAAGCTCACTGGCCGGATCCGGGGTTTCCGCCGCGGGGTCACCCGCTACCCGATCCCCGGATCGCTCGTCTATGCGGCAGGCACCCGCGATCTCGAACAGGTCTATTCGAGCGACGGGCGCGCCAGCGTCACGGTGGGCAAGGTGTTCCCGACCAAGGACATCCGCGCCGGGCTCTACATCGATGCCATGCTGGGCAAGCACTTCGCGCTGCTCGGTTCGACCGGGACCGGGAAATCGACCAGCGCCGCGCTGATCCTCCACCGGATCTGCGAGGCCGCCCCCAATGGCCATATCGTGATGATCGACCCTCACGGCGAATACTCGGCGGCGTTCCGTCAGACCGGCCAGATCCTCGACGTGTCGAACCTGCAAATGCCCTATTGGCTGATGAACTTCGAAGAGCATTGCGAAGTGCTGCTCAATTCGAGCGGCGATGAACGCCAGGTCGATGTCGACATTCTCGCCAAGTGCCTGCTGGCGGCGCGCAGCCGCAACCGTCTGGCCCAATCCATGGGCAAGATCACCGTGGATTCGCCGATCCCTTACCTGCTGTCCGATCTCGGCAACATCTTGCAGGACGAGATGGGCAAGCTCGACAAGGCCACCTCGAGCGCGCCCTACATGCGGATCAAGGGCAAGCTCGAAGAGCTGAAGACCGATCCGCGTTACCAGTTCATGTTCTCGGGCATGCTGGTGGGCGACACGATGGCCTCGTTCATCAGCAAGGTGTTCCGCATGCCGGGGCAGGGCAAGCCGATCTCGATCATCGACGTGTCGGGCGTGCCTTCGGACATCACCTCGACGGTGGTGGCGGTGCTCAGCCGGTTGGTGTTTGACTTCGCGATCTGGGGCCGCGATGACAAGACGCGGCCGGTCCTACTGGTGTGCGAGGAAGCCCACCGCTATGTTCCCAGCGAAAAGAATGCCGATGGCTCCTCGGTGGCCAAGATCCTCGGCCGTATCGCGAAGGAAGGCCGCAAATACGGCATTTCGCTCGGCCTGATCACCCAGCGCCCGTCGGATCTGGCGGAAGGCGTGCTGTCGCAATGCGGTACCATCATCGCGATGCGTCTCAACAATGATCGCGACCAGGCCTTCGTTAAGGCCGCCATGCCCGAAGGCGCGCGCGGCTTTCTCGACACCATCCCCGCGCTGCGCAACCGCGAATGCATCATCTGCGGCGAGGGGGTTTCGATCCCGATGCGCGTGACCTTCGACAATCTTGAAGAGCACAAGCGCCCGGCTTCGGCAGACCCGAGCTTTGTCGAACTCTGGAGCAAGGGCGGCGGCGAGGAAGATTTGGTTGACCGCGTGGTGATGCGCTGGAGAAGCCAGGGTTGATGCCTTGCTTTGCGTGCCCGCCTCAGCGGGCACATCCTCGGCGCTGTTTCAAGCCCTTCGAGCTTGAGCGCCTGCGGGCGGGCGGTCGCCCTTGCGGTCGCTGCGCGACCGAAATATGCTCCTCGCGAGTCATTGCGAGGAGCCGCAGGCGACGCGGCAATCCAGAGTTCTTGCCGGTCCGCTCTGGATTGGTTGGCTTTTGGCCAGCTTCGCTTCCGCTACGCTCGCAATGACGGCAGTTCAGGTTCCTCTGGTATCCCCGTAGAGATGAATATGCAGCCGGTCGCTCATGCGGAAACCGTGCTGGAGGCACAGGTCTGACAGCCACGCCTGCCGCGCGCGCTGGGTGGCGCTGTCGGTCCCTTCGGCCATCAGGAACACGCGTTCGGGCCGGAAGCGGTAGCGCTGCTGGAGCGCCAGCACTTCATCCACGTCCGCGGGCGCTGCGATCACGAATTTGAGGAACGCGCGCGGCTCGCTTGCCCAGGCATCGAGCCGTTCGGGGATCAGCGCCAGATCGGCCGGATTGCCGCTATGGGCAAGCTTGGGGCCGACATTATACTGATCGACCCGGATATCGAGCCGCGCGGGCGGGGCGACCGTGCCGTTGGTTTCGATCTCGACGCTGATATCCGGAAGGTGCCCAAGCATCTCCGCCAGCGCGCCCGCCTGCAACAGCGGCTCACCCCCGGTGATGACGAGGCGCCTCTGCCCCAGCGCCGCGATCCGCGCGGCGGTTTCGGCAGGCGAGAGCGTCACCTGATTGGCCTTGCGCGCAAAGGCGATCCCGTCGCGGTGCGGCCGGTTATCGCCCTCGAACCGCCAGGTATAGGCGGTGTCGCACCAGGTGCAGGCAAGGTTGCAGCGGCTGAGGCGCACGAAGGCCACCGGCAAGCCCATGCTCGGCCCCTCACCCTGCAACGAGGCGAAGATTTCCGGCCCGCCGGTATCGTCGGTGGCGAGCGTGAGGTTCATGGCCACAGCGCCGCAGCAGCGGACAAAGCGGACACCCTGTCCGCTTCGGGCGATTGGTCGCAATCATTGGGATTAGCGGAAAAATCGGACGAACGCACAAGCGGACGGACACGGGGGACGGGCGCAAAAGCAAGGGCGAGGGCGGCGATCATCCCCCGCCTATGCCACGAATTGCGCCGGTAGGAAATTTCATGCGCGCCGGGAAAGGAAGAGGGACCACTTGCGCGCTGTCTCCGGCAAAGCCGGACATTCGGGAAGCGCGCCCGATCGGCCATAATAGCAAGCGCCATAGCCGACGCCCTGTTACCGGCTATAGCGAGGCCGCCCTCGCCACGGCTCTTGCACTCAAGCCGCTGTTGCTGCGATACACCGTCGGCGGCAGCCGATTATTCGCCATCGTCCGCAGCGGAGTTACATGGCTCGACGAATTGGCTTCTGGTCACTGGGCATCCTTGGGGCGCTCATCCTTGCCTTACTGCTGGGCGCTTGGATGTTGTTGCCTCCCAATGTTCCGGTGCCGCCTCGCTCAGACCGGATGATTGCGCAGGTTACCATCTGGAACCCCGGCGAGCATTTGCAACCCGATCAGACCATCATCGTCAAAGATGGGCGCATCGCCGAAATCCGGCCCAGTCGCCCGGATGACGATCCTCCGATCTGCCCGGACTGCATCGTCATGCCCGGCCTGATCGACGCCCACATCCACACGCCGCCCCAACTCGCAATCGGCAACCAGCGCCTGTTTTCCCTGCTCTACCTGAAATACGGGGTGACGAGCGTTCGCGATCTTGGCCAGACCGATGACAGCATCGCCGATCTCCAGGCTGACATCGCGGCAGGGCGGATTGCTGGCCCGAGGATGTATCGCTGCGGTCCGGTGCTGGATGGCGAGCGGCCAAGTTGGCCCAGTGCTATGCGGATCGTTGACGGGTCGCAGGCGATCAGTGCCGTAAAGCGCCTCAAGGCGAGCGGTGCCAGCTGCATAAAGACCTATACGGGCCTGCCCCGCGATGCCTTCATGGCAGCCGCGGCTGAAGCGAAGCGGCAAGGCCTGCCGCTGGTTGGCCATACGCCGCACGCGGTGAACCTGCGGGATGTGTCCGATTTCGAGGTCCAGCATTTCACCGGCCTGCCCTATCTCCGCAAACCGCCGCCTGCGGATTTCGATTATCGCAGTCAGGATGTGTCGGCGATGACCGAAGCCGACATCGCCGAACTGCTCGCGCTGATGAAGGTCAATCGCCTTGCAATCCTGCCGACGCAGGCGAACCAGAAAGCCCGGCTGACAGCATCGAACCGGCAGCGTTTCCCGCCAACCGAAGGCCTCCGCCATCTCCCGGCATTCTGGGAGCAGGCCTGGCCGATGATCGTTGCGCACCCCGAAGGTGCCGAAGCCGTCGCAGCCGACCTTGACGGCATTGCGGCAGAGATCGCCTTTGTCGGCAAGGCCCGTCTGGCGGGGATCGATGTGCTGGCAGGGACGGATGTTGTCATGCCCTATGTCGTTCCGGGCGAATCCCTTCATCTCCAGCTGGCGATGCTGTCGGAGGCCTTCGGCAATGACGAGGCTGCATTAGCTGCTGCGACGGCGATCAATGGCCGCCATGTTGATCGCGGCAAGATTGGCCGCATCGCGGTGGGCAACTTTGCCGATCTGCTGATCCTGCCCCGGGACTCGCGTTCCGATCTGGCGATGGTGCGGGATTGGCGGTTCCTGATGGTCGACGGACGGATGTATCAGCGCGCCCAGATCGATTCGGCCGTCGAGCGTTACGACCGGCATTTCCGCGGCGTCTATTACGAGACCGTGATGAACGCGCTCGTCGGCATTCTGGCTGACCGCTTTGGCCGCGATGAAAGCCATTAGCCTGTGGAGGCGCGCGCCCGGTCTGGTCGAGTGGCAGAATGCAGGCGGCCATACTGTTCGAACATGGGCAATAGCCGCCGTTGCGGGTTGCTCCACATCAGTCGTCGTTCGCGACGATCAGCCGCGCCCTGCCAGAGGGCGCAGCGCCGGTTGGTCGGGGAAGCTACCCCAACCGCGCCAGCGCCGCGGTCAGCCGCTCGACCTCGCCCGCATGGTGGGCGAGATCGGCGCGGGCCTTTTCGACCGCTTCGGGCTTGGCCTTTTCGGCGAAGGCGGGGTTGGACAGGCGGCCTTCAAGGCTCTTGGCTTCCTTCTGCGAGGCCGCCAGCGCCTTTTCGAGCCGGGCCTTCTCTGCCGCGATGTCGATGATCCCTTCGAGCGGGATCACGAACACATCCCCGCCTGCGATGACCTGCATGGCGGGGCCTGCGGGGGCCTCGCCTATGGTGACGGGCGTGAGGCGCGCGAGGCGCTCGATGGCCGCGCTGCTGCGCTCGATGGTGCGGGTTGCCACATTGGACGGCGCGGCAAGGAATGCCGCCAGCTTGGCCCCCGGCGCGATGCCGAGTTCGTTCTTGGCGCTGCGGGTATTGGTGGTGAGGTCGATCACCCAGTCGATCACATCGGTCGCCTCTTTCGAGACTTCGGCTTCCGGCGCGGGCCACTGCGCGAGGATCAGCTCGTAGGGACGCGCGCCTAGTTTGTGCCACAGTTCTTCGGTGATGAAGGGCATGAAGGGGTGAAGCATGACGAGGATCTGGTCGAGCGCCCA